>ERZ857480.99706-NODE-154781-length-231762-cov-15.9974_pt1 | contig 231762 bp, 216 predicted proteins | sample MGYA00519767_ERZ857480 | MGnify/ENA primary metagenome ERZ857480 (study PRJEB31778, sample SAMEA3449210) | human gut metagenome | biome: human gut; feature: human-associated habitat; material: faeces | place: United Kingdom | collected 2010/2012 ...
CCGCGTTCCTCGATCAGCTGCCGCATGAGGCTCTTTTCCTTCTTTGCCATTGTTTCTTCCTCCATTACCTTTTATTCTATCTGGCAATTTCGGTTTACACAATCCTGACGGCACTTTCGTAAAACCCAAATGATGGTGTCATATTTACGCTAGTGTAGGTTGGGGAATGGTATGTGCCATTCCTCAACGCCCGTTGCATATATCGTTTATATGATATATCAAGAGCACGGCACTCTCGCACGGCGCTCTCGAAGAATACCAAGGGGGTTACCAGCTATCGAGGTGAATCTCCCAGATAATGCCCCCGTGCGACCCGATACCAAGACCCTGCATCTCGCCTCGTTAGCTTTAAACTCCTTATCTGATATAATAATGCACTCTGCACCGTATCCGGCGAATCCTCCAACAGCTCCACCGATTACTCCTGCAGCAATTACCGCTCCTGCAGTGCCTCCCGTCGCTACAGTAATGGCTATTGCAGCTACAGTCACCGTAGCAGTTACTGCACCGCTAACAAATCCCGCGCCAAATGATTCACCTGATGCAAGGGAGCTTAGTCCGCCAAATACGCCCGCTACAACCACAGAAACGACTCCTGCCACTATTGTGCCGAGTATTGCAAATTCACCTTGGCTGTCTGCTCGATTCACCGGATTATTCCCGCAATACGCCCACATATTGCCGCCAAGCACACCCTGCCCGGTGGTCATGTAAACGTCTGCAGAAATGAACCTGCAAACCTCGGGGTCGTAGTACCGTGTCATCAGGTAGTACAGCCCGGTTTCAGCATCGTAATAGTAGCCTCTGTAACGGAAGGGGTTGTCTGCGCCCAACGTGCTTGCCAAGGTGCCGGTGGTGGAGATGAGTTTGCCCCACGCATCGTAGGTATATTCTACCACACGGTTACCGCTTGCGTCCATAAGGCCAACTACGTCATTTTGGCCGTTGCGCAAATAATAGTACTCTGTTCCGTTGTAATTGACGCTGATTACATCGCCGTTCGCATCATAGCTGAACAGCTGCTTCACCTGGCTTACGCCGCTGCCCTGTACCTGCGCCATGAGCAGGCTGCCGTTGTAGCTGAAGGTGGTCGTAACGCCGTTTACAGTTTTGCTGCTGCGCATGCCTTGCTCATCATAGGTGTAGCTGGCGGTGGTATTGTTGCCCGACAAGGACTGGAGGCGCTTGCCCTGCCATGTCATCGTATAGCCCCGGTAGCTGAGCGGGTTGCCGATAATCATAAGAAATAGGGATTCTAGAACTACCCAGAATCCCCACTTTTACATCTATGGATGCTCAACAACATCTGCATATTCATATAGAATTATCCGAGCATAGTTTGAAGCCTGTCGTTCTTCACCGATCGCCGTGAGCTTTATGTCATTGATCCATTGAAAATAATGCGTCAGTTCATGTGCAATGGACATCAGAATTGAGGCAAGCGCATCATCGCGTCCGGCCACCTCCTTCAGTTTCTGATAATCTCCAGTCGCAACGCGCGCATACGGCTCATCGTACTTATTGACGGGTTCAAAAAAGGTTGCACTTACCATTTCCCCGTCCATGGCTTTGATTTGCTCGGATTTCTTAAAGTAGACCGGGATTCGAATTGGGAAGAAATACTCCGTCCGCAGCCATGCACAAAACCGTAAGCATGCAGCTCTTACCTCAGGGTCAACCCCCCTTTCGAATCGGGTGCGCAATCCGCTTCTATGCTTTGCGTTAGACAAATCATAATATTTTTCCCAAGTTGTAAGCGTCCAAATATGCATCCAATGCCTCCATTTAATATTTCCGATGGTCGCGTCCAGGAGTATGTTTTTTTGGCGGCTCTATCCGTCGTTTTCCGGAACGGCTTTTAAAATTATCTTTTTTTCGTTTTTTCTCTTTCACTTCGCGATTTTGCTTTTTTTGTCCCGGTCTCGCATAAGGATCCGGATTTTGTTTATCCTCAACAACAGAGATGCCCGAACCAATGGTAATCCCTGATCCTATACTGAAAGGATGAGTTACTACAGTCTCTACGACTTGCCATATCTGCACAATGGTTTCAACTGCTTCAGCTACCCCTTCTGCAGCCTTCATCACCAGCGCGTCTTCCCCGTTTATCAGTATATCTGCTACGACCGCAACTGCTACACCAATAACAAGCAGTTCAACAAGGGTAAATGTTACGCCAAGGATGCAAACCGTAACGCTTTCCCCGAACGTATCGGAATAAAGAATCGGGTTATTGAGGCAATACGCCCACATGTTTCCGCCAAGCACACCCTGCCCGGTGGTCATGTAAACATCCGCAGAAATGAACCTGCAAACCTCGGGGGCGTAGTACCGTGTCATCAGGTAGTACAGCCCGGTTTCAGCGTCGTAATAGTAGCCTCTGTAACGGAAGGGGTTGTCTGCGCCCAACGTGCTTGCCAAGGTGCCGGTGGTGGAGATGAGTTTGCCCCACGCATCGTAAGTATATTCTACCACCTTCGTGCCGTTGCCGTCCATAAGGCCGACTATACCGTTTTGGTCGTTGTGGGAGTAAAAAAGTGGAGGAATTCTCCCCCACTTATATTATCCTCTATTCTGGGATTCTATTTTTTAAGTGCGGCATTTTACTCCAATTGACCACTCCCGGGTGCCGCTGGTCAATAATCTTTAAAAGCTCCGGCATTCCTAGATATACATCTCCAACCATGAACACCGGTTTTCTCGACCCGCTTACAAGAAACATAACCTCATGAACGACTCCATCTCGCAAGGTATATCGTTCGTATATCTCATGTATGTCATCAATGTTAATTGTACGGCGTTTCCCAATACCGGTTCGCAGGATAATCTCATTTCCACGCAATTCCAAACGTCGATTACAAAGCGGGACAAGCATAATCACAGCGGCAAGCGCAATTCCGAACGATTTTATGTCACCGCTCAAAAAGAGTATTGCCCACGCAGGCATCGACAAACAGGTGCCCCAAAATGCTACGAGGAGTGGCGGTATACACACATATCGCTTTTTAACCAATTTCCAGTTTTTGCGGTTGCGGTTTGCCTGCCGGTCGATAAGGACTCCCTCCGTTATAATTATTATGAAAAAAGCAATAACTACAGCGGCTTGTTTCATGCTAATCCTCCGTCTCTTGCGTTGTTATTTTACCATCGCATAAGAACCATATTTTCCGCCAAGGCCTCCTTTTATGGTCGGTATGTTGATCGTCTTTTTCTTCTCAGATTTTGTTGAAATCCTTTCTTGTATATGGTGACTTGATACACTTATAGCGGTATGCAAAGGCTCGACTGACATCGCTACTGTAACATTAACCGCTGAAGATGTAAGTATGCTGCTCCCGGCAGGAGCACCTATTTTTGCGATTCCTCCACCGAGGCCTCCCCAAACTGCATTCTCCAAGGCAGCTCCTATTCCATCTTTCCAATTCCATTCGTCTATAGGCGTCGTAGCTAAGTAACCGAAAGCACCGCCAACTGCACCACCTAAGGCACCGCTTAGCACACCAGGTACAATACTTGTAGCTAATCCAATGAAAGCACCTGAAATAGCTCCACTTACAGCGCCTTTCCAAAAACCCTCCCCATTTGCAAGAGATGTAATACCTCCGAACACACCTCCAAAAACTGCGCCTATCGCCGCACCGGCCAATAGCGCCCCAAGAACTCCGCATCCGCCTTGATCATCGTCATAAATAAGAGGATTATTCAGGCAATATGCGAACATATTGCCGCCAAGCACACCCTGCCCGGTGGTCATGTAAACATCCGCAGAAATAAACCTGCAAACCTCGGGGTCATAGTAGCGGGTGGTGAGGTAATACAGCCCGGTTTCGGTGTCGTAGTAATAACCTCTGTAACGGAACGGGTTGTCAGCGCCCAGTGAAGTTGCCAAGGTGCCGGTGGTGGAGATCAGCTTGCCCCACGCATCGTAAGTATATTCTACCACCTTCGTGCCGTTGCCGTCCATAAGGCCAACAATATCCGTCTGCCCATTGCGGAGGTAATAATACTCCGTGCCGTTGTAGTTTACGGAAACAAGCTGTCCGTTGGCATCGTAGGAGTACAGCTGCTTCACCTGGCTTGCGCCGCTGCCCTGCACCTGCGCCATGAGAAGGCTGCCGTTGTAGCTGAAGGTGGTGGTGACGTTGTTCACCGTCTTGCTCGAACGCACGCCTTGCTCATCGTAGGTGTAGCTCGCCGTTGTGCTGTTGCCGCTCAGGCTCTGCAAACGCTTGCCCTGCCAGGTCAGCGTATAGCCCCGGTAGCTGAGCGGGTTGCCGATCTCGTCGTAGGTGATGGTCTGCCCATCGTAACTGACGAGCTTGTCCTTCCAAGTGGAATCGTAAGTGTAACTTACGGTGTCCGTTGGCGTGCCCAGAGTGCCGGTGGTGTAGTCATATTCCTTACGCTCCAGAATGTTGCCCGCGTTGTCGTAGGTGTAGGTCGTCGTCTTGTTCGTGAAGCCGTCGTTCACCCGCGTAAGCTGGTTCAACGCATCGTAGGTGTAGCTCGCGCTTGCGCTGCCTTTTGTGATCGACGTCACGTTGCCGTTGTCGTCATAGGCGTAAGTATAGGCCGCTTCGCTGCCGTTTCTATAGCTTTGCAGCATGGCAGTTTTGGAGCCGTTCGCGCCCGCAAGGTATGTAAGTGCAACCGTATACGGCGTGCTGAACCCGTATACCCGGCTGGCACGCGTCCCCGTGGCGTTGTAGCTGTCGGTAATCGTCTTCCCGTTCACCTTTGCCGTCAGGGGCCGGTTGTCCTTGTCGTAGGTGTATTCCGTTGTCCAGCTGCTGCCGCCCGCAGACTGGTGCAGCTTCGTCAGGTTGTTGTTCAGGTCATATTCATACAGATACTCACTGCCGTTGTCGGAAGCAGAGCGGATCAGCCGTCCCGTAAGGTCGTAATAATAGACCGTCGTGACGTCCCTTTGGTGGTCCACCATCCGCTGCAAATTGCCTTCCCCGTCATACGAATAGCTGTACATCAGCGTGGAGCCGAACTTCACTTCCGTCACCCTGTCGAGCACATCGTACGTATAGCTGATCGTGAGCCCGTTGCCGTATTCCGTGCGCGTCAGCAGGCCGCGGCTGTTGTCGTAGGTGTTCTCCGAAAGTGCGGTGGAGTTCACCTTCGTGGCAAGCGTGTGGCCGAACAGGTCGTAGGTCATGCCGTAGGTGAAGCCGTTGTGGGAGATCTCCGTCAGGTTGTCGTCAGCGTAGGTATAACCCACCGCCGCTTCGCCCTGCGTCAGCCCGGAAAGCCGGTTCATGGAATCGTAGGAATAGGTGGAAGTATTGTTTTTCGCGTCGGTCACGCTTGTGCGAAGGCCCTTGTTCGTGTCGTAGCCATAGCTCACCGACTTACCCCGCGCATCCGTCATGGAGGAAAGGAAGCTGCCCACGCTCGTGTAGCTGGCAGAGGTCTGGATATAATCTGTCGTACTGCCAACCTTAGAGGTAAGAGCGTTGCCGCGGCTGTCGTAGGTGAAGGTATACCTCATACCGGAGTCGCTTGTAGCAGTGAGCAGGTTGTGCCTGTTGTCGTAAGTGTAGTTGAACTTGTTGCCCTTCGCGTCCGTAGCCTTCACGAGGTCGTTCGTGCCGTTGTATTCAAACGCGTTATTCTGCTCCGCAAGCCCCTGCACGCTCACCACGTTGCCGACGCTGTCGTAGGTATAGCTCTCGCAGAATTCCTCTCTGAACACCTGCATGCCGTCAAAATAGGCTTCGTTGCAGTTGAAGTTGTATTCAAACCTGAACACGATGGAGCTGTAGTCAAACGGAGCCACCGCAGCGCCGCAGATATACTGCCATTCGGTGCTGTCCGGATTGAAACTGACCTCGTAATACTTCGTCTCACTTGCGCCGACAAAGCCAAGCCGCAGCTTGCGCTGGCCGTAATTGACCTCCGTGCTCGTACCCGCGTTCTTCGTAAAGGCGGGGATGGTGTTCATCTGTGCCCAGCCGCCAAAGGTGTAACAATCCCCGGTAGAGCCGGAAACCGGGATCGTCTGGGAAACAGCCTTATCCGCCGTGCTGCTGCCAATAAGCTTATAAGCGCTGCCCGTAAGGGCCTCCGGATGCAACGAACCGGAAACCGTCACAAGCGCGTCGCTCGCCGTGAGGCCGCTCCCGCGCGTCCAGCCGGAAGCGCTGTCAAGGTCGCCGTTTTCCAACAGGTTATAGCGGTTCATGGCGTCCGCCTGCTCAAGCATGACGCAATCCGCATACGCCGTTCCGCTCACGGTGCCTGGAAGCTTGACCTGCACCGTAACGGAAGAACTTGCGGAGGCGGGCAACGTAAACGTCAGGCTTTCGCGCTGCCAGGTAAGCGCCGCGCTGCTCACGCCCGTGCTTTCCACAGTCGTACCGCCGTAAGCCGCAGAAAGGCGTGCGCCATCTACCCCCTTAAAGTATGCAGAGAGTGTGTACGTTTTGCCCGGTGTGAGCGTCACCGCCTGCGAAGCCGCCGCATTCGCGCCGCTCAGCTTCAGGCTTTTGCTTCCCATGAACTGATCCGCCGTGCTGTAAGAAGCGCCGGTTCCCATCGTCCAGGAAGCGCTGCTTTCCATGTTATGGTTCGCAAGCAGGTTAATGGACGTTTTTTGCAGCTTGGATACGGTTTTAAGCTGCGTCACAGTGCGGTCGCCGTCATTGAACGCACAGTATTGCGCACTGCCATCCACATCGCGGATGGCGACTGTCTGCCCATGGTTGTTGAATTGGTAAATGCTCTTGCGATCCTGATTATCGGTAAACGTGGTGCTGTTCCAGCCGTGCGAGATGGCAAGGCTGCCGCCCGCCGTGGAACCCGCGTATTCGGAGATGCTGATCACGCGATACGGCGCGGCGTTCGTATAGCCGTACTGCACCTTGTATCCATCGTAATTCTCTGCCGCAGTCAAGTTCCCGTTGGCATCGTAGCTGTAGGCGCTCGATTTGTTGTCGGCATATGTAATGCCGGTAAGCCGCCCGGCAGAATCGTAAGCGTAGCTGACATCCAGCCCGTCCGGCGCGTCAATGCCTGCGAGCCTGCCGCCAGAATAGCTAAGCGTCGTCGTGCGGCTTGCCCCGTCTACAATGCTCGAAACCTGCCCGCTGCTGTTGTAATTGACGTTCAACGCATTGCCGTTGCTGTCCTTAAGCTGGCATAGCTGCCCGGCGCTGTTGAAGATGAGTTGGTTGCCGAGCTTGTCCTGAATCGTTTTCGTGCTTCCGCTGACGGTGAGCGTGGTTTCTTTGTCCAGCTCATTCTCGTATAGCGTGGCGCTGCTTGCAGACTGCCTGTAATAGTGCGCCGTTCCATCCCCGTCGATATGTTTGTAATAGTTCGTCCCGCTGATCGTAACCGGAACAGCCGTCTGCGCATAATTCAAGCGCCATCCGTAGCCGTAGCCGAGGTCAACATCCTTGTCATGCGTATTAAACACATGATTGAGCGTTATGGGCATAACGCCGCTTGCAATGCTTACATCGCTGTGCGTCAGCACCAGGTTCCCGTTGTAGTCATTCACGGATACCGTACCGGCTCGGCCTACGCTCTGGCTATGATAGGTCCATGTATCCTCAAGGCCGGTCGCATTCACATATACGATAGAAGCATACGGGTGCGAACTGTAATAATACTGCGCATCCACGGAGTGGTATTCCATATAGCCCCACGTTTCGTCATATGCCTTGATCACGCAGCCATAGTTGGGCGTTCCGTCATACCACTGCTTCACGAGGCCCGTAATATCCCATGTGTTGAACGAGCCGGGCAGCACGGAATAGGATATGCTTTCAACTTTCGTTGTGTCATACGCTGCGCGGTTGTTCCATACAAGGGTAGAGCTCGTCCAGTCTTCCGTGACACGGTGCACATCAAGCCGGAGGTCATTGGAGGAGTTTGAATTCCTGCGCGCAATATTGAGCGACGCTTTGATCACCATGTCGCCCGCGCCAAGCGCCGGAAGATTTGGGAATTTGATGTAAATGCGGTTAATGCCGCTCGATTCTCCGTATCCAACCTTCAGTTTTGAAAACAGATATGTGTTTTCATTTGGATCAAGCGAGCTGATAAAGGTATCATGAACCTGTGAAGAGTCCAGCGATGTCTGCACGTCAGGGTCGATCGTGACAGGGAACTCACGTTCCGGCGCTTCCAGCCAGGCGCGGGATGGGATCATCGTATAGGTGAACGCAACCGTGCCATCCGCCGCTTCCATGCCGCTGATGCGATCAATTGCAGCGCCCGCCTCAAGCTGCGCCTGCAATTCCTGCAGTGCCTGCAATTGGGCTTCCGGAAGGGCTGGTTCTGTTGCCTCCGGCCCTTCCTCAGCCCAAATCCCGCTCGTTTCGCTCTCCGAAGCAGCTGCTCCGGTCCCTTCGGCGCCTGCTAAGACCGCGGAACCTGCTTCTTCTTCGTTTGGCTGTCCGGCGGGAACTTCAGTATCGTGTTCTTCTTTCGCTGTTTCGCTTCCTGTTCCGGAAAGAAGCACCGTGCCGGCCGTGCGCCGGTTCGCCAGTCCTTCACCGGTTGCCGGAGGTTCGCTTTCCGATCCGGACTCAGGTGTAAGCTCCGGTACAGGCTCAGATGTAATTTCCGGTGTGGGTTCGGTTTCCGGGTTTGGTTCAGGTTCGCCTGTGGTTTCCGGCCCGGCAGGGGCTTCGGGGGGCTCCTCAGGAGCGGGAGATTCTGCCGCCTCCGGGGGAGTCAAAGGTTCCTCATTCCCCGGCAGCTCCGGGGTTCCTTCAATCCCCGGAACAGGTATTTCAGCCGTATCGGGTTCAGGCATCCCGCCTTCAACGGAAATGCCACCGGAAGGCTGAAGCTGAACGGTAAAGCTGCTTTGCATCTCTTCCAGCATCTGAAGCTCGGCGACAGGCACCAGCTGCAATGCCACCTCCGACGTTGCTTCGCCCGCTGCATCCATAACAAACGGCGCGCCGATCTTAAATACTTCATCATCTGAGGCATCCATGAACTTGATTTCATTGCCGGCTACCGTAGGCGTGAGCCCTGCGCAGGTTACCTCCATGGTATAATCCTCCGCAAGCTTTGCTGCGCTTTCGATTGTAACCAGCTCGCGCACCCCGGTCGGGCCAACGACATATGAAATGTCCGTCCCGCTCAGCGCATCCGCGTATGTGATAACAGAAGAAAGGTTTGGCAGTTCCCGCATATCTGCCGCAGTGGAAGCATTTTGTGCTGCCGCCGCATTTTCCGGCGTAACAATCTGCGCACTGGCGGAAGCACTTCGATCGGACAGCCGCCAGGAAATAGTATAGCCGTCCTTTTCCACCTTTACGAGTTCTTCGCTGTTGGCGTTTGTTGCAAAGCTGACTTGATATGTACCTTCCTGATTGGTATATACCTGCGTTCCATCCGCCCGCGTCTGTAAGGTCAGCCGGTTGTCGATATCCTTCCATTCTCCGTTTTCCTCGTAATGCACGGGGTAGGGATAGATCACCGCCTCAACAGCGCGATCCTCCCGAACGAACCGCTTGATATTTTCCTCGCGCCCGCTCACGTCTTCATACAGAAGGGGGCTGTCCGGCAGAATTTCAGAGGGCTCTTCTGCAATTTCGCCTGCAATGTTCCTGATGTGAGCCCGATGCTGGAGTTCATTTGACAGCGCATATGCCGTGTCCCGCAGCGTATAGCTGAACATGCATACAACCGTAAGCATAATGCTGATGATACACTTTGTCGCTTTCTTCATATGCTTGATTTGAGATGCCTTTGCATCTCACTCCTTCCTGTAAAAATGTTCTGTTGTTTTCGTCAGCATGATATGTTTTGTCCAAAACGTCGGTTGCCTGGATACGGAAAATTTTAGGCCGCATCACCTCAATCAAAAAATGATTTTATTCGACAATATTAGTTTAGCCGATCTCAATCAATGTATTACAGTGTCAATTCCGTGCCAAATCCATGTCAGTTCCGTGCCACAGCGTATGCTGTGCCCCGGCCTTTTTCAAACATGAAAAAAGTGGCCTTTCTTTTTTAGATAGCAAACCCCATAACATCGATGTTATTCGCAATGACGCTCGCGCTCTGCGCAATTCATTTCCTCACAAGGAACTTAGAAATTGTCAATGAACAGGGAATTTCAAGGGATGGGGATCAGATATTGCTTTATTCTCTTTAGCCTTCTGTTTGGAAGGGTAGGCGAGATACTTCCGAGAATTATTCAAATGGAAACACCTCCTTTCATTTTCTATGCATTGTCATCTTTATAGGTTTTCATTCATATATGGCCAAATTTGTCCCAGGTAACGCGCGAACAATATATTTTTCCATAAAATATCATTTTATGTTACCTTATGGATTTTTGTGCTGTATACAAACAAAGGTCATGTCCAAAACATAATAAGTAAATTAAGCAGAGAGAGGGGGCCTCTCCGTTGGTTCGCGAAATAAATGCCATTTGATGTGGTAACGCTGCAAATTATAATATCCCACTTTATTAATCTTTTTTCTCTATTTCGTTAATCAGGAGGAATATATCAAAATGAAAAAAGTCAAGGTTCTTGCATCGCTAATGCTGGCAGCAGTCATTGCATTGAGGTGGACGCAACCCGGTATCCAAGATCACAGATGAGATTCTGCCGGTGATTCGTGAATGGCAGAATCGCCCGCTGGAAAGCGTATATGCCATGGTCATGCTGGACGCGATCTACTACAACAAGATGCGCAAAGACGGAATCGTTGTCAAGAAAGCTGTATACATTAGCATTGGCACCGACCTCGAAGGGAAAAAGGACGTCCTTGGAATTTGGATCGGGGCCACTGAAAGCGCAAAATACTGATTGAGCGGGCTGAAAAGCCGAGGCGTTCAGGATATTTTGATCGTATCGGTGGACGGATTGACCGGCTTTTCGGAAGCTATTGCCGCGGCATATTCCAAAACAGAAATCCAGAAGTGCATCATCCATCAGATCCGCAGCTCCACCCGTTATGTATCGTGTAAAGACGTAAAATTCTTTACCGTGGCGCTCAAGCCCATTTACTGAAGAACTTGCTCTGGAGGCTCTGGACGAACTGGAATCCACCTAGGGCAGCAAGCATCCGATTTCGATCAGATCCTGGCGGGATCACTGAGACGAGCTTGCCACCATGTTCAAGTATCCGAAACAAATTCGACGGATCATCTACACGACCAACGCCATCGAGAACCTCAACCGTCAGTTGCGTAAGATCACGAAAACCAAGAGCGCGCTTGTAAGCGATGGCGCCTTGCTCAAGCAGCTTTATCTTGTGACCATGCATGTCACGGAAAAATGGACGATGCCGATCAAAGGCTGGGGTAGCATCCTGATGCAGCTTATGATCTTTTTCGGCGGCCGAGTCAATGTGACGCTTCGACAACTACCACAGCGATCCGAAACCGTAATGGCATGCTGCGCTTTTTGCCTTCACGGCTCCGGCTTCGCCGTGGTACGGTATCGACACGGGGCAAGGTGATACCTTGCCCCGTAGGTTCAACTTCAATCGTCTGCCATTTCGCCTTAACACAATACTTTAGGCGCTACCTCCGCTGATCGAGAAATGGGGGATCAAGGACATGGACGACGTACATGCACTAGCTTGACTGCCTGAACCTTATATTCCATATCATATTGTTGTACCATCTTGACTTCCCCTGTTTTTTCTTTAATCGTGCTCTTTTTGCTTGCGAAGGGAGTGTCAACTTTTATGGTACAACATCACCCCCACGAGCCAGTCCTCGTCACGCTCCTCTAATTTGTGTATTATGACCTCACTATTGTGTGCGTTTAGTTAAGTTTACACCTCGCAGAGCTTTGCCCAGGTAGCTGCGCCGCATATGCCATCAGAGGTAAGACCGTTTGCAGTTTGAAACTGTTTCAACTTATTCTCACTGCCTGTGCCAAATAGACCATCGGGCGTGCCAACATTGTAGCCATTGAGGTTGAGCAATGCCTGTACAGCTTTAGCGCCTTCCTGTTGGCCAGTCTGCTTCCTCACAATCGGGAATAGCAGGCTCCACGTTGCAGGGCCAACTAAGCCATCCACGCGGACATCTTCACTTGCCTGGAATACCTTCACAGCATAAGTAAGTTCGGCATCAAAGGTTGCGTCCACGGTTCCAGCAAACATATTTTCAACAGCCATGCGGCGCTTGATCTGATGAACTGCCGTGCCAGTATCGCCCTGGCGGTAAATCGTGTTGGAACCGCTCGAACTGCCGCCTGTACCAAAGTAAAGCGTGTTTCCTGCAGGTGGAGTAGCCAAACACAGAGAAGCCCATGTATTAGCACCAACAATGCCATCTGAAGTCAGGTTCCGCAATGTCTGATATGCTTTCACCGCAGCTTGTGTTCCGGAACCAAATACTCCGTCAATGAGAAGCCCATGCTTCTGCCGGTAAAGCAGCATCTGCAGCGCCCGAACCTGATCTTTGGTTCCGCGCCCCATTTTAAGAATGGGGAACAGTTTATTCCAGGTGATTGGACCTACAATGCCATTTGCCGTGATGCTGTTTGCCGTTTGGTACGCACGCACATATTGGTCCGTTGTGTTGTCATATGTGCCCGTTACATCCAGCGCATACTGCGTTGCAAGCCTCTGCTGGAGCTGCCGTACAACATCATTGCTATCGCCCAGCTCACAGAGGGCAGTAGAATCTCCGTTCTGATCGATAAGCACTTCCGTTTCAAACGGTTCTTCAAGTGTGAGAGACTGCCAAGTCTTATCTCCGCAAATACCATCTGCATCCAGCTGTCGGGCCTGCTGATAGGCTTTCAGAACGGTTTCCGTCCCTGTTCCGAAAAGCCCGTCCGGGGTTCCAACGGGATAGTTCTGGTAGTTGAGGAGCGCCTGCATTTCGCGCGCGCCCGCTTGGGAGCCGGTGCGCTTTTTCAGCACTGGGAAAAGCACTTTCCATGTGCCGGAGCCAACGATGCCATCCGACGTAAGGCTGTTTGCCGTCTGGAACTCTTTGATTTTGGCTTCAAGGACATCATCAAAGAAATTGCTGACAATAAAGCTGCTATCCGTTGCCCAAAATCTGCGGCGGATCATCTCGATTTTGTCCCCGCTGTCGCCTTTTCTATAAACCGGACTGTTGTAGCTTCCGGTGTGCTGTACAACCTCTGCTGCGGACGAACGGATATCCGGATAGCCCGGCAGCGGCCCATAGGTGAGCGCATCCGTAATGACCGGGAGCTGCTCGACATCGGTATCGACGATATCGTAGATGAGCCAGTCGAAATATCCCCAGGCATTCCATGCGGGATCTGCCGAAAACTGGCTGACTACCACGCCATGCATCGCGCCCTTTGCTTCAATTACACGGTCTCTGCCGACATAGATGCCCATGTGGTAAACACCGTTGCTGTTGCGCTTGAAAACAACTACGCCGGGCTGGTGAACCATTATGCTCATATCCGTTGAACGTTCCGTACACCATTGCTTATACATCCCCCCAGAATAGCTGTCACAGTTTGTCACACCTTGTTTGAGCAAAAACCACTCGATCAACCCGGAGCAATCGGTCACAAGCTTTCCAATCCAGCGCGCACAGTTGCCCAGATAATAGGATGCGCCGTTTTCCGGATCGTCAGCTGCTCGTTTTTCCAACAATTCCTGCGTGCAGATCTGGCCATATGTTCCAAGAACATAGCCACAGCCAACCCTTGATTTCAAAAATTCAACGAGGTCAGATGCATTCTGCAGGGTGATGCCCGTATTATTCGGTGTATCGCCAACGTTGGGAGGGGCAATGGGGGTCGCTATTTCGTTGATCCTATTGCCAACGCTATCATTGTCGTTAAAGAACACATCTTTCCCGACAATTATCGGATCCCATCTTCGCTTTAGCACTCCTTCGCTATTATAGTATTCAAAGCAAGAATGTAGCCTGTTATCCGGCGCTAAAACCTGACCAAGCTCAAGGATAGATGCTTCGATCTCTGTGATTTCGCTGCCAAAATACCTGTGCCGCATTTGGTCATGCATATTTACAGGGCCAGTAATATCTTGGAACGGTTCTCCAACAAACAATGTTTCGTTGCTTACCAGCACAGTAGCCAAATCTACTGCATTAATCCACCCGGCTTTCTGACTCGGCGTTTTGTTGTCCCAGCCATCTGCGGGATAGAGCGGTCCCGTCTCGTTTAGATGGGGGAAAAATATTGGAGAATACTGATCTGGTTCGAACAATATCCCATACCAGTTTTGATATTCCTCTTCCAGATAACTAATCCCAGCTTTGTTGCCAAATAGCCAGTTCCGCATTCTGTTATGCAGTTCCTGCGCTACGCAAGCTTGTCCAACAGGGTCGCTGTTCATCTCCGCGTATATGACTCGCGCAATCGTACTTACAAGCGGCAATTCATCCTTATGGTATTGGATATCGGCCATTTGTGGTTCGGTAATTTGACGCCCTAATTCCTTGTATTCCTCATCTGTATAACTCATTTTGTTCCTCCAAATTTTTGTTTTAAGCTGGCTTATGACTAGCTTATGAAACTATAATAAGCTTTTCCGCTTCAAATTTGGAGTGACAATGCGGAGCCATTCACTCGGAAATTCCTTCTTACCAAGACACCCAAATTTCGCTTCGGTATGGTTCTGGTTCACCATGGCATGAGCGGGCATACATCGAAATCCCATAAGGGGACAGGAAAAAGTAATTTTCAGGGTAGGTCATCCACGTCCAAGCCTCGCTGTTAAACGCATCTACGGCAAGCGAATGAGGGTCTTCATAATAAGAAAAGCTCGGAGTGGCTCCGCATCCCAAAAGCGCATCGTAAATTTGCAGGTAAAGTTCCTGCACTGCATCCGCATCAAGCCCGGTAATATCGATCGTATACTTTGGGTGATAAATTTGGCTTGAGTCAGTGTCAGAGAAAAACGTAAACTTCGCATCCCTGCCCAGGTATTCAATACCTTCAATCACGTATTCATAAGGCCATTCGGGATCGCCCGGATACCTGCGCGACTTTTCCCACTCATATGCATTTACCGCCCGGTATTTTTTGAACACCTCAGCCGCTTCGCTTTGAAATAACTCCGGATCCAGGAAGATGCACTCTTCCGTAAAGTGGAAATTCGTTTCATGCGGGCAGCAAGGGCCATCCTGCTCATAAAAGCAGCCTGCCATTTCGTGGTCATACTCCCCCTGAAACGCAGCCAGGTAGAACCCCTGTTCCATGTTGCCAGGAAAATTTGCGCCAAGCTCCAACGTATATCCTTCAAGATTCCAAACGGAATATAAAGGTTTTTCCTCCGGTAAGATAAATTCTTCAGTGCGAACGCGTTTGTTCGCCTGATAATCAAACAGATAAAGCCCGTCGGGCTCTCCAAGCACGGCGACAATCTCATGATAAAGCGTTTCATACATATAGTGGCTGTACACCTGCACCAACGTGATCTGCCGTATCCTTGTCTCATCCTCATTTGTTTGGAGCCACAGGCGAACGTCCCTCCCATTCATGTAAACGTTCTTGATCTCATACAGCCCAGGAACCCGCTCATATTTTGCGTCAAACTTTTCCGCAGCCAGGTCGGCGGTGAGGCATTCCTCCTGCTGTGCTCTGTAAAAGCCTAGTGGGTCGATTGATTCCGGCAGCGCCACAGGTCCTGCAGCTGGCTCTTTGGTGGCCGCTGCTGTTTCTTCCTGCAAAGGCAGCACATCTGCCGCTGCGCTGTTCATGACGTCGCTCACGTCTGCCGGCTCCACTTGCTCTGCGTGCCGGCAGCTGGTAAACAGCATGACAGCGCACAGCGCTGCTGCTATCAAGCCCGATATTCTATGCTGCATAGGGTTCCTCCAAGTTTTTTCTCTTTCTTCGGTGTTTTTGATTTCAGTATAGCTCGCTTCTTCATCCGAGTCCATTCGCCCTAATGATTTTTACATTTTGGTAACAAAAGCGGATGTGCCTTAAAGCTATGCCTGGCACACCCGCATCTATATGCTCTCCCGGCCCCACCCCTACCGTTCATATGAAGATATTTACCCATCGGGTTTTACATGAGTAGTACCCGATACCAAACACTATTTACTTTTTCTTCTTGCTCTTTAGTTTGCTTTCATGGATCCCTAACTGCGCTTGTTTATAGAGTTGATTCCCCAACACCGCAATTCCGCAGGCTAGAACTCCTTGTATCGTTGAGGTCACACTCCAGCCAAGCAGAATATTGGCGGCAAGCAGGGAAATAAGCAACAATATCCACGGTATACACCAATCGACAATCTTGGGCGTTGCCTTTAGAAATATACCGATTACATAGAGCGCTACGGCAAGAGGAATCAATGCCTCGTCAATTTGAGCTGTGATTTCAAAATCCATCACTTCACCTCTTTCGTTTCGGATTGGGATAACGATTCAATTTGGTTCAGGCACGCAACGATACGATCAACAGCCCTGGATTGAATTCGTTTTAAGGTGCGCTCAGAGCGTCCATTCATTACACCCCACATCTTCTCGTGTTCCACGATTGTCTTTGCCCAGTCTAGCCCTTGAATCAGGTGCGTCGCCACAAGAAATCGCTCCTCTGTAGGCAGGATTTGCAGCCAACTCTCTACGGCCTTTTTTTGGTCGTTCAATGCCTGCCGCTGCATTTCCAGTGTATGAAGATTATATTGGCAGCGGGCTGACTCCGCTTGCTTCAGAGTGTTTTCAATAATCGCGATTTTTGCGCACGTTTGGCGATGATTTCTCAGTTCGTTCATCACATCTGCGGTTGACCACATATTATTTCCTCCTTTTTTCAATCATAGCAATAGGCAACAAGCAAGAACAGTGACAGTTCGGTTCCATCGCCATTGCTGATTAAAAAGGCATATTCTGTTTGGAATCAATACCGGCACTGCTCCACGACAGAGTGCGGTATATCTTTTGACTATTATTGTCAGATCATGGATGTTCCCCCCTTTAATTCATCTAGTGCGTTATGCTCGAAATGTTGCGTTTTGTATACGAACTATACATCGTTTGATAAATCACTTGGTTCTGCCAAACTATAACGCAGGAGGTGAATGATAATGCGTGAAGACTGTGTAGAATCCAGCAAACAGCTTCGAAGCCTACGCGAAACACATAAAATGACTCAATCCGATATGGCGGCTGCGGCTGAATGCAGCTTGCGCAACTATCAGAATTACGAATATGGCAAATCACAGCCGGGATATATTATTTTGAGCCATATTATCCGCAACCTTCCAGCCGACCCGCGCGAGTTGTTCGAAAGTAGCGTTTACGATGTGAACGACACAACTCGGGAGCATATTAACCGCCTGTTGGATAAATGCAATGGCGACCAGCTCCGGCTAACGCTTAAACTCGTACAAGGCATTCTCGATGAGTGGCCGAAATAAAATGAGAATAAGATGATGGTTGTGAAGTTATGGCTAAAATTTCAACTAATGATGAAATAGCAGAGGTCTACTTAAAAAGCCAACATGCATTGTTCCAATTGGCGTTGACTTATGTCGATACGCTCTATTTGGCCGAAGAGTTAGTTGGGGACGCTATTGTGGCTATTCTAGAAAAATCACCCACTTTTGAGAGCGAAGCATCTTGCGTATGCTATCTCAAGCAAATTGTGCGCAACAAGGCTATAAGCCTTTTGCGGAAGAAATATAAAATCGAACCGCAGAAGGATGAAGATATCGAAAAGCAGTTTATAGAATTAAATGACTATACACTGCCATTCAACGAGGTTGAAGTCCAGTTACTGTTACACGATCTATTGACAGAATATCCCAAGGAAATCAGAGAAGCCTTTATTGCCCATGTAATCGACCAGGAAACCATCCCTGTACTTGCCGCTCACTATGGCATTAAAACCGATACGTTAAAAAAACAGATAGGTCGCATGAAATCGCGTATTTCGGAATCAATACCTAAGACGGATATGAGAAACTTCTTGTTTATACTTATGTTGCTTTCATAGTCAAAGGAAGGAAGGAGCCTTATGAGCTGGCACACAGCCAAGAGATTACTCCAGCGCAAGCCCTATTTGCTGGATCCCTATCGATGCAGAAGTACAAACGCCGCAAAAAGAATGCTTGCTACTGAAGGAATTCCATCAGCAGAGAAGGTGTTATCTGGCGCGCGAATCAGAGCCGGCAAGAGCGCTTCGGAATGGGAAGCCTTTACGGGCATGCAAAGCAAGATAATGGAGAGCAAATGCAAACAAGCTACGCCAGTTCGTTTCGGCAAACTGTTTATGCTGTCCCGTCGCGCGGTAATTGCTATATCTATTTTGATTGTTCTTACGACATTCATAGCTTGTACACCTATAGGGCGTGCTTGGGCTGTAGCGATATATAACGAGGTTGCTGAAGTGATTGGCAACATCCTTTATGTTGGATCAGAGAAGCATAGCGAAGTTCCGAATGAAGTGGAAGAGTTTTCCTATTCTTCTGATTCTGTTATGGATTGCGACTCACTGGATATAGCCCGCGCGCAAATGAATCAACCGCTTTTTTATCTTGCTGACAGCACGGATGATATAATAGGAATACAACTATCCCAGTCCTCTATATATGGAAGTATCCTCGAAACAACTTACCTGCTGCCCAATCAGGTGACAGTAATTATTACGCAGTCTTGGGGCAATAAGGAGGCAGATGCTGTTATCCTTGATGAGAATAAAGAATATGTTCGCATTGAATTGCCAAATGGCATTATTGTAGAGGGTGCATTTTCAGAGGATGATGGTGGTTTTATTGGAACAATTGTTGCAAACAGCACTGTTGCGAATGTGTTGATACCCGATATTAGAAGCATTTCAGAAATTTCGGAGCTTTTAGTTGCATTGAACTTGAAATAACAAGAAGTCTGCTGATTGGTCGGCAGACTTCAAAACATATAAGCCTATCTAAGCAGGACAGTCTATATTGAATAATAGTAAGGAACTGTGCCGCTAGAATTTCCAGTTGTACCAGTTACGGCAACCTTGTATTCGCCACTTTGAGTGATGGAAACATATTTATCCGCACGCACAATTGAGATCGTATCCGTATTGCTCACAGAATCAACATATATCCAAGAGCTTCCGCTCTTTCTGTACAGAGTAACCGTAACAGTTTTTTCCTCGACTATTCCAATGCATTGGCCATAAATGACGTATTTTCCGCTGGTCGTTTCGTATTTCATACCTCCGCGAATGGATAACGAAGCACATGGCATTATTCCGTCGTCCTGCGGTGCAGCTAACGCCGGGACGGCAAACGGCAAGGACAGGCAAAGGATAAGTACGATAGAGATTAGTTTTTTCATGGGTATTTCCTCCTGTAAATTACGCATATATGCGGTTAATCTTTTATACGCATAACCCATACCCTAAAGGGACATCAAAAAACAAAAATCTAAAAAAACATGAATTTTATTAGCTCCGGAAAAATACCCGGGGCTTTTCCTTTTTGGTGCATTTAAACGCTAAAAGGAGAATCTATGCATTTCATTCTTGCAATTGTTCATGTTAGCCCGTTCAATTCAACGACCAAACTGACAATAACGTTTCAATATATTTGCATCAAAAGCTCAATACGAATGCTCTTTGGATCAAAAAGCCAAAGAGCATTTGTATTTGGGGCAAAGGCACCATGCCTCCTCATAGCTAACGCTGATGTAATGCGTTGGGAAACGCATATATCACGCTACCCCTGACTCTCGGATTCCTGATTCCACTTAAAAAATCAGCAATTCGGAGGTTAGGAAAAATGGCTAAGATCACAGAAGTTTACATGCTGGTCGATGGACAGCAAACAGGCTTTACTATGCAACAATTCCAATCAATGCGAGATGCTGACCCAGCCATCCGCAGCCGCAGGTTTATCGCCGTGGACAATCGGCTATATGAGGCCACGCCGGAGCAATTCCGTGAATGGAAGCGAGAGCAGAACCGCAAAGCATACCAAAAGTCCAGTTTCCCGGAGTACGGCGTGGTCTCGTTTGATGCTTTTGTAAAAGAGGATGGCACGTCTGCATGTGAGTTTATCCCAAACGAAGCGGCCGATATAGCCGAAGAAGCAGCGGCGGAATTGATGATCGAAACGCTCCATAGGGCGCTCGAAAAATTGACCGTTGAGGATCGGCATCTCATCCAGTCGATTTACTTCAAGGGCATGACAGAGCGGGAATATGCCGGAATCATTGGTATTTCGCAGCCTGCGGTACCTAAGCGGCTGTGCAGGGTTATCCGCCAGTTAAAGAAATATTTGGAAAATTAGAATTCGTGGTTATCAAAGCGGCAAATATTCAGCGGACAAAAGGTGAGAGAGTTCATAAGGCTCTTGCGCTCTTTGAAAACTGAATATCAGCATTGCGGCTCAAACCTCCTTCCTGCTCTGAACGAGCAAGCCCAGCGGCGGCAGCGCCATGACGCTCCCATATAGGGAGCCGAGCGACAGGACGCTGGCCGCGGAAACGTGATAGGCAAAGCGCTTCGGCCATGACAAGGAAGGTTGAATAATAAGACTCCCGTCAGGGCCTCCACAGATAAGAGAGGCGGGCCGTCCAACGGTTGTAAGCAGTAAGACCAATGGACTACCCGAGAAGGGTCCATACGCCATGGCCTGCCCGCAATGTTCCCTTCGCCATGTCGTCTGATATGGCTTACCGGGGGTGCGAGCTGCGAATACGGTAAGCAAATAAACAAATCCGGACACGGCAGGGCGTTCTCGGCCTGCTGTGTCCAATTTAAGCAAAGGATTTTATGATGAATATGACTAGTGCAAACAGTAAAATATCGTGGCTTAGTGACGCGCACGAAGATATCGAAAAGATTTTTAGGATCATTCTGCCGCAGCATGGCAGAGAACCGAGAGATGGCCAAATCGAGCTTTGCCATAAGATGCTCGATTCACTTGCCGGGAAAAGGATTGCCTTGTGCGACGCCGGAGTTGGCGTTGGAAAGACCGATGCATATATCGTCGCAGCGCTCATGCTCCATAAGCACAAGCCAGCCCTTCTCTGTACAGGAAAAGGGGATGACCTCAACGAAAACAATTCGCCTTTTGTGATCTCCACCTCCAGCATACAACTCCAACGGGCGATCATGGACGACTATATTCCCTTCCTGTCCAATACATTGCTAGAAGCAGGCATGATAGCAGAACCATTCACGGCACAAGTGCAGAAAGGTAAAGAAAACTTTGCCTGTCGAGACAGGATGCTGTACCGCCTTTCAACAGTAAATATGGAGCGGAAAAACCCCATCCAACGAGACGCTCTTCTCATGCTGAAAACCGAATACGACCTTGACCGCATCCCCGGACTGAGCGGGTATGACCGCGCGCGGGTGTGCGTGCCCAACACCTGCCTCGATCCTTGCGAACATTCAGACGTTTGTCCCTATATGCGGCACGTTATGAACTCTCGAGTGCATCCCGCTCTGTTTCAGATCTGTAATCATTACTACCTTATGGCGGACGCAGAGCATGAGGCAAACGGGCGCCGGGCGTTACTGCCCTACTATCGTGGACTCATCATCGACGAAGCCCATCGCCTGTATGACGCAGTGCAGAGCATTTGTGGGCTTGAAGTATCCGAAAAGCAAGTAAAGTTGCTACTGAACGACCTGCGCACCGCTCGCATGAATACACTCGCCAATGCACTTTCCGTCTCTTTCGACCAACTGTTTCGCGCGTTCTTCTCTCAGGCAGGTAGAGGCGATCTGTATAGACGCACCAACGATTGCCGCAATGCGCTTAGAGAAACGCTTGGCGCATTGGAAACCGTCCGCAGAAGCATGATCGGTTGGAAGCGGACCGGACATATTTCCGGTAGAATCAATTCTATGGTCACCGCTCTCAAACGCTTTGACGATGGCGATAACACCTATTACTGTTTTGCTGAACTCGATGACACTGGCTGCGCGAAGCTCTGTGCCGTGAGCAAGAGTTACCGTGCTTATTTGGACAAGCTCCTCTGGAGTCGTGACATCGGCATGGTGTTAACCAGCGGCACGTTGGCAGCTGGCAAAGACCTGAAGTTCTTTAAAAAGCATCTGGGGCTAGAGCACAATAACCGCGTGACGGAAAACATCACCCCCTCACCCTTCGACTATCAGCACCACTGCCTGCTGTACTTCCCCACGGACATGCCCAGATGCAGCGATCACCTCGCATTCCGCGAAGCAGCTGCAGAGCGAATCGCGGGCCTGATACAGGCCACGCACGGTCACGCATTGGTGCTTTTCACCTCCTATACCGAGATGAAAGACATCTTTGACCGGCTGGAAGCAATGGAACTCCCGCATAAAGTATTCGCCATGTTCAAGCGTGGTGATGAATATCTGGCGGCATTTCGTTCTTCCAACGGCGGCGTTCTCCTCAATACCAAATGGGAAGGTGTGGACTACCCCGGCGATCAGGTATCGTCGCTCATCATCCCCCGTCTGCCGTTTCCTCGCCGGGACGCACTGCATAAGGGGAAGCTCAACGACTACCGCGAGGTCAGCCAGTTTATCCGCGAAGTTGCTATCCCCGAAATGCAGGTGAAGCTCCGGCAAGGCTTTGGCCGCGGCATCCGTCTGGTCAGTGATACCTGCGCCGTGTCCATCCTGGACGGCAGAGCGGCACCGGGTGGCAGTCACCACGATGCTGTGCTTGCAGCTCTGCCCGCCTGCCCCATGACGCAGGAGCTTGCGGATGTAGAAGCCTTCATTCGCCGGAACAAGCCATCCGACTACTTCCGCACGGGGGACGTCGACAATGAATGAATTGAACTACAGCGTGTCGATGCAGTTTCTGAAAGGGCTCCTTCGGGACGGTCTCCTCTCTCAAGAGGAATACGAGGCGGCGGATCGAGTGCTGGTAGAGCGGTACAAGCCGCTCCTTGCCTCAGCGTTGTGCCAATAAATTTTCGGCGGAGTGTTCGCAAAATACCGTAGATACATTGAGCTTATTGTGGTAGTGTTGTTGCTTGAAAAAGGGCGAAAAGCCTGACAAACAGTGTGAAAGGAGGAAGCAAGATGCGAGAAGTCATAGTCATAAACCCCAACACGAAGCCGCTGCATGACAAGATACGAACTGCAGCCTACTGCCGGGTGAGTTCCGACTCTGACGAGCAACTTGCTTCCTTCTCATCTCAGGTCAGCGAATACACGAACCGCATATCGAAGAACCCCGATTGGGTGATGGTGGACATCTACGCAGACGAGGGAATTTCCGGCACCAGCGCTGCAAAGCGCCCGGAGTTCCAACGCCTTATGGCAGACTGCCGTAAAAAGAAAATCGACCGCATCCTGACCAAATCCATTTCGCGCTTCGCCCGAAACGTCAAGGAATGCATCGCCTATATCCGCGAACTGCAAAGCCTCGGCGTATCCATCGAGTTTGAAAAGGAGGGCATAGACACCGCCTTCCTCTCGGGCGAGATGATGATCGCCGTGTTCGGTTCTCTGGCGCAGGAGGAATCGGCTTCGATATCCGCCAACATGCGGTTAAGCTATAAGGGCAGGATGGAACGAGGCGAGTTTATAACGTGCTGCGCCCCGTATGGGTACAGACTAAATAACGGAAAGATGGAGATCATACCTGAACAAGCCGAAATTGTGCGATGGATTTTTGAATCATATATAAATGGGATGAGCCGCGAGAAGATAGCAAATTTGCTGACAAAACGAGGTGTTAAGACATCCGCAAATGGAACCATATGGTATGGGGCGGGCATCGGGTATATACTGTCCAACGAAAAGTATGTTGGAAACTCTCTATCCCAGAAACGCTTTACACAAAATGGAATATGGACAAAACGCATCGTAAATCACGGAGAACAAGCACAGTATTTCTGTAAAAATTCACATCCGGCAATTATATCTGAATGGGTGTTCGAGCAAGCGCAACGGCTAGTTAAAAGGCGTACAAACGACCATGGGCAGCCGCATGTAACATATCCCCTGAGTAAGCGTATTCAGTGTCCATATTGCGGAGCATCCTTTAGACGTAAACCATATGCAAATGGTGTGGTAAGATGGTCTTGTTACACGCATGATAGGAATAGTGCAAAATGCTCTAATCCATCAATCGAAGAAAGCATTATTAAAGATGCCTTCTGCCAAGTATTTTTGCAGCTAAAATCACAATTTATTTTACAGTCCACAGCCAATCAGCTAAGGCAATTACGGAATATTATGCTGGCACATGAGCCCTCGGTGACAAACCGAAACCGAGAGATCGCATCCATTACCGCCCAACTCCACATGCTTTCACGCCTTCGGTCGAAGGATTTGATTGATGACGAATCTTTTCTTAGCCAGACCAATGAAATGAATCGAAAGCTTCTCACTTTGCGTGAACAGCGGCAGATAGCCATTCAGGAACATCAGAAAGATGATGTCTTAGAGAAAACACTGGAAATCATTGATATTCTACAGGATGCTCCCGAAAGCATTGCCTCGCTTGAAGATGGCGGGATTTTTGCATCTATCGTAGATAAAGTTATCATCGATAAGAGCAAGAATATCACGTTTCGACTAATCAATGGTCTGGAGCTGGGAGGTGTTCATGGGTAAGAACAGGTATTTGCCCTTCGGATATCGGATACGCAACGGCGAGATCGTCATCGAGCCTGTGGAAGCTAATATTGTGAGAAAAGCCTTTGAGGAATATGCTGCGGGCGCTTCGTATGCTTCTATCGCAATGGCATTCCAATACTCTGGCGTCCGTTATCATGCCGACACGCCCGAATGGAACAAAAATATGGTGAAGCGAATGTTGGAGAACATACGTTATGTCGGAGACGTAGATTACCCACAAATCATCGAAGCCACTCTCTTTGGCCGAGTGGCTTCGATGCGTGAGAGCAGGAGCATCAAGATTGAGCGAGCGGAAAAGCCTGTGCCTACCCTCTCCATACCTGCAGAGCTCAAAAAGCCACAGCCGAGTATGACCGTGGCTCGCCTACAAAATGAAGTCACGCGAGCTTTGAGCATGCCGATCAGCGATCCGGGCCATGTAAAGGAACTTATATTTGAGCTTGCAGCAGAACGATTCAAGGCCTGCTTGGAAGCCCAGAAACCAATCAATCGTAATTCAGGGAGCGACGATATCGTCGCTCCTTTTGAATAAGTAAAGGAAAACGAGGATGAAAAGATATGGAAGTACGGTACCCTCCCCGAAGAAGCGAGTCGCAGTATATGCGCACGTGGTGTCAAAGCCGCTTGATGATCTATGGCTGGTACAGCAGGTCGAACCGCTCAAACGGTTCGTAGAGGCACATGCGGATTGGGAATGGCATAAGGTTTACGCCGACGCCGGCATCCTGGTCTGCCAGCCCCGACCGCAGATTAAAGCACTGCTTCAAGATTGTGATGCAGGCAACATCGATATAGTGATAACGGCTTCCGCCTCACACCTAGCGCGGGAAATGAGCGGGCTGCTGCGGATCATGGAAAGGTTGCTACATTTGAACATAGAGCTGATTCGTTACCAAGAGGCAATCAGCTTCAATGATCCTGTGTTAACCTTCCTGTGGGAAGTGGCAAGCGTAAAAGGAGGAATTGAGATATGAGCAGCACACCTGAATGCACCGTAACTATGATTCCCGCCAAGCTTTCGCCCCAAGCTTCGGCGGGCAGAAGACGAGGGCCGCTGCGTGTAGCCGCCTATTGCCGTGTCAGCACGGATGATAAAGAACAGTTGACAAGCTATCAGAACCAAATCACCCACTATACTGAAAAGATCAACAGCAATCCCGATTGGACACTGGCGGGAATTTTTGCTGACGAGGGCATAACGGGAACCAGCACGAAGAAACGCAAAGAGTTCAACAAGCTCATTACCCTGTGCAAGCAGGGAAAGGTGGATATCATACTGACCAAATCCACATCCCGCTTCGCCCGCAACACAGTAGACTGTCTCGAATACACAAGGATGCTGAGAGAGCTGGGCGTAGCAGTGGTTTTCGAGAAGGAAAACATCAATACCGCCACCATGAACAGCGAACTGGTACTGAGCTTCTACGGTAGCTTCGCGCAGGCGGAGAGCGAATCTCTCAGCAAAAACGTATCGCTAGGCAACCGCTATGGATTCAAGCAGGGGCGGGTCAGGATGAATTACAAATACCTTCTCGGATACAAAAAGGGCGATGATGGCAAGCCAGAGATCATACCTGAAGAAGCGGTAGTGGTACGCCGTATTTTCCACAGTTTTCTCGCGGGGTACAGCATAGGGCGCATAAAGGCGGAACTGGAGCAGGACGGCATCCTGTCACCCTTAAAAAAGGGGCAATGGTCGCGGGCAGCAATAGAGAACATACTGCGAAACGAAAAATACATTGGGGACGCCCTCCTACAGAAAACCTTTGTGACAGACTGCATCAGCAAAAAGATCAAGAAGAACAATGGAGAGTTGCCGCAATATTATGTGAAGGATAATCATCCCGCAATTATAGAGCGGGAGATTTTCAACCAAGTACAAGAGGAATTCGCTCGTCGTAACAGCAAGCCCAAAGCTTCGCCTAAAGCAAATCGGGGTAAGTTTTCTAGTCAATATGCTCTGACAGAGCTTCTCTATTGTGGAGAATGCGGAACACCCTACCGCCGCTGCACATGGGCAAGAAACGGACGGAAGAAAATCGTTTGGCGATGCATCAACCGCTTGGAAAATGGGAAAACAGTCTGTAAGAATTCGCCCACCATCCCCGAAGGTGAACTTCATCATGCGATACTCCGTAGCCTCCAATTACTGGCTACCCAGCAAGACGAAATACAGGAAGGGCTGCAGGATGCGTTGCGTGCGGCCGTCATATCGCAAGACGGCAACTCCCCGGACGCCATCGACCGCATGATAGCGGGGCAGGTGGATAAAAGGAAGAAGCTTATGCGGGACGTGATCGAGCAGGGCGAAACAGAGGAAAGCCATATAGCCGATTTTGCAATGATAGCCAATGCGATCAACGTCCTGAGGCTTCAGAAAGCTGAAGTCGAGCAGGATACATTAAGGCAGGAAAACACCGAAGCACGATTGGCAGCCATGCGGGAACGTTTGCGCAGTATGGACATCAGCCTCAAAGCCTATGATGACCGCCTGGTCTGGCAGATGGTGGAAAATATTAAGGTACTTTCGAGAGATCAGATACAGATACGGTTCAAGGTCGGCATAAAGATGACGATGGGACTGGTGCAGGAATAAAAAATGACTGAAAAGCATCGGTGCGTTTGATGTAAACGTGTGGATGCTTTTCGGAATACATTGTTTTATGCCAGGTAAATAATCGACTTTACAACTACAACACATATTGAAATACGTTTGTTTGAGCTTTTGAATAGACCAAAGAATATTGGTAATAAAACAAATATATTATAGTAGAACATGCAATTGCTTTATTCATTACCGTGCTGTAAACTATAGAAAGGAATATTTTCACCAATGACTTAAAGTCGTTGTCAGGGGCAATATTTCATAAAGTTGTATTTGCTTTTAAAATTTCATATATCAAGTTGATTAGGCAGCATACGAGTATATGCCTACCAATAATTCTGGATTCACCCAGCGGACGCGAGATAAAGGTAGAAAATGTCAATGAAATATAATGGCCATTCTATCTGATGACTTTTCAGATCATCAGATAATAATTGTCTCCATGTATGACAACTACTCGTTGCCAAATGAAAACATCACCGAGTTAACTGATAGGCTTTTGCCATTCTAAAATGGGAAAAGAATATGTTCAGAGAGGTAGCAACAGGGCGCACATGGTCTATTGGGGGATAGATATGAAACTGTTTATTATAGGAAACGGATTTGATATAGGGCATAATCTCCCAACATCATACTGGGATTTCAGGACATTCTTAGTACGTGTACATCAAAACTTTTTGAATGTTTTTGAAGAACAATATGACATATATGCGAATATGCATGATGAGCAGAAAAAGGCTATCCTTTGGAGTAGGTTTGAAACTAATCTGGCCAATATACATGAAGATGAAATCATCTCAATGGGCACGGGAATTGAGATGGGTTTAGAATCGGGGGATATCGGAATTGAAGATACGCTCTATTCATATTTTGGAAAGCAATATAAATACATAGAAAAGCTTGCCGGCTTCTTAAAAGATTGGGTACGAACGATTAAAATACGTGATTGTTTGCCACGAGTTTCGAGCATTAACCCATCAAATCACGATTATTTTATTACTTTCAACTATACTGCGGTTCTCGAAAACATATATAGGATATCTCCGGGAAATGTCCTACATATACATGGTTCTTTACGAGAATACACGCCGGATCCAATAATTGGGCATGGGAATCAAGAGCGTATTTTAAAAATTCAGAAACAAATTGATGAGGCAGATAGTCTGTTTGATGAGAAATTGAGCAGCATCTGCCATGTAGTAAAGGACTATTATACCCGAACATTAAAGGATATCAAAAGTCACTCATATTCACTTCGTACCCTCCTAGATAAGAAAATAGATGAAATTATTGTTATTGGACACTCTGTTGAAGGGATCGACATGCCGTATTTTGATTTAATTGATTTATATACAGGAAAAGCAAAAAAATGGATAGTTTACTGTTATGACATGAAAGAAGCTCCAACAAAAAAACAGAGTCTGACGGATGCAGGAATAGATGGTAATCGGATTATACTAAAAGGCACCAAAGAGTTTTATGATCTAACAGATGACAAGGCTGCAAAAGAATTCCGAACGAAAATTAAGAGCGGGTTTTAAGTATGCAATTAATTTAGACAGACTCGTATGCTTCAACTATTGCGAATACGAGTCAAAGCATTAGGATTCTCATTATGTATATTTCGGCACATATGCTCTGCATCTGGCAGTGTCAGGAGTTATGCGCAAATTGGGTTGCAGGCTCTGAACGAATGAGATTACCCGGCAATGGAGACGTCATCGAGGGCGGTCTCCAGATGCTTCATGTTCATGTACTTTTTGTTGCCCCACTGGGTTCCGGCAACATACCTCAGCCGGGCGCAGACCAGCATCAGAGCTGAGTTGCCGTCCGGGAAACAGCCGACCACCCGCGTGCGGCGGCGGATCTCCCGGTTCAACCGCTCAATGACATTGTTGGTGTGGATCCGCGTCCAGTGCTCAAAGGGAAACGAGGTGTATGCCAGCGTCTCTTCCACGGAGTCCTCAACCTTCTTAGCGGCTTCCTTCAGTTTCATCTCCCGCAGGGTGGAAGCCACGTCCTGCGCCTTAGCTCTGGACGCCTCCTTGCTCTCCTGGGCATGGATCGCTTTTAGCATCTTGGCCACTAGTTTCACCTTGGATTTGGGCACAACCGAAAAGACATTTCAGTAGAAGTGAACCACGCACCGCTGGCATTTGGCCTCCGGGAACACCTCTCCCACGGCTTCCAGCATACCCAGGCACTTGTCGCCGACGATGAGTTTGACCCCGTCCAAGCCACGGCCTCGGAGCCATTGGAAGAAGCTGACCCAACTGGTCTTACAAGAGTGGTCCTTTCTTCGGTTGAGAGTTTCATTATTCTTCCTCCAAGATTTGATGACGAGTGTTTATAGCCTTCGTGATTTATAGTATAATATGCTTGTATGGATAAAAAGGAGGTGTTGGTATGGCAAAGGATGTTTCTTCGCACCATCATCGAATGCCTCGTACATATATGAAGCCTTGGTGCTTTTTGAGTGACTCGATATGGACATATGACAAAGCAACAGGCATAAGTGAAAGACGAAACATCTACAAAATCTGTTGGGAAAGCTACTATTATTCTATTCGCGCTGGTTCGATATACACTAACGATGACGCTCTCAATAAAACATATGGACTCCTTTCTGCGCACAGAATAGAATTTGATGGCACTGTGTTATCTACACCAAAAGATCTTAATGATCACTTTCTTGACTTCGACAAGTGGGATATTTTTTATCCAAATGGCAAAAGAGCGAACAAGAGAGATCGGAATATAATTGAACAGCGGTTGCTATCATCTTCAGTAAACACCATTGAGGAGCGCTGGAGTTCTCGATTTGAAAATGATTGGGCTTTGTTTAGTGATACAATTTTCCAAAATTTGGGGAGTGTATTACGAAAAGGCAGAACGGTTCTAACTGATTACGAAGCCAAAAATCTAATGAAGTATTTCGTCATGTTTGAATGGCGCGGTATGATCGGCAATGAAATGGTCAATGATGTTTTGCAATATTCTGGCACTATTTTAAAGTGTTCTGATGTCGAAATACCCAGAAAAGAGCGCACATATCCGAATGGCAGATATGAAGCAGATGAAATCAAGCATGCGTTTTTACTGAAGGTATTTGGTGAATTCCTATCAGATGATGGGGCAATGTATGAGGTTTACAAATTGTACTGCGAAAAATTATCGTTTGTCTTTCTAATATCTGACAATGAAAACTTTGTTACATCGGATAACCTCTGCTTTACATTCATAAATAGAGAAGGGTATAAAGAACTCGTATTCATTGCTCGTCCTAATTTTGCTATCTCTTTGGCAAAGAAGGACCCAAGCGAACCACATGCATATAAAATTCATACTCTGCGGACAGAGGATGTGGTTTATTTTAACAAAATCATTTCGAAAATGGCAATTTGATTTTATCAAAGCAACAATATACTGTCCCTGCGATTTAACTAACAGCAAAGCGTATAGGAGCGTTCTAATGAAAAGAATACCAGAAATCCCACCACAAATTATTGATTCCATAAATGACGGCACCTTCGCTGTATTTATCGGGGCCGGTGTCTCACGCATAGCAGGTTTACCTGCGTGGAGTGAGCTTGCTAATAACTTGATTAAAAAATGCTATGAAGAAGACTTATTGACTTATGTGGATAAAGGGATTGTGCTCGATAAGGTAGCCGACAGCAAAAAGCTCATTACCATTGCATATACATTGTTGTCTGAAAGTGGGAAGCGCGATGAGTTTTTTAAAATACTTAGATCTATGCTTACATTAAGCCCGAAAAACATAAAAAAAGAAGGGAACCAGATATTTGACTGGGTTAAGAACACTACAGCACTGGTTTTAACAACAAATGCGGATTTGCTTTTAGATGAGTATTATGAACAGCAAAGGATTTATAGCGCTGTTTCTTGTATGCGGGATTGGTCGACCGACCGAGGTAGCTTAGTGCATTTACATGGAGTAATTACTGACGAAAATTCATTGGTATTTACCGTGGGTCAATATCTGGAAAGGTATAGGCTTGGCGAATTCCAAGCATATCTTAAAAGGATATTTAATACAAAAACAGTTCTGTTCATTGGGTATGGACTCGCTGAGTTTGAATTATTGGACTATATCGTTCAAAAGGCATCCAACACAGCAGGACATTTCATTTTATCACCATATTTCTCTTACGAGGAAGCGGCTATCCGAGCTATGGATCAATACTATAGGGAATTAGGAATACAGCAAATCTCATATTGCATAGATAAAGGCGGGTATTCGGACTTAGCGAGTGTTCTTACTGCTTGGATGGATAAAATAATGCTAGTTACTGAGTTGCCATCAATTACACTAAAACGCTTGCGCGAGATTGGCAATCAAGCGCCCTCTGTAGTAGTGGTCAGCGAAGCTCTTCAACTAATTAAGACAAGCAAAATCGCAGAGAAAGAGCTATTTGACATTATACTTCATAGCCCATATGGAACCGACTGGTTACTTGCATTGAAGACGTCATTCTGCTTTGATCCTGCTATAAGCAATCCGGGAATTGTGGAAATTGCAACTGATGGGCCCCAAAAGTATCGCGCACCGGTATGGCATGGACTTCGAACCTTTGTTGGTTTGTTTGAACAGCAACCCGATGACTGCCTTCATGAAATGGCAATTCACATAATAAACCGAACTTCAATGGATACAATAAATAGTCAGCACAAACTCAACAACTGGGTAACTGCTTCACAAATCGCAGACATCTTTTTCTCTGTAGATCCATCGTGTTTATCGGATACCAGTTGGGAATACTTGCGTTTAGTAATAAATAGTCGCATCATCGGCAATCCAGATATATTCATAATGAGTTTCATTAGGCGCATTGATTTGGTTTCAGTATGGCCTATGGAACATGTTTGCAAAGCATTATCTGTTTTTCTGGAGGCAACATGCGAGTGTGCAAAAAATGAATACAGTTATTGTTTGGATGAGTTAACAAAAAAGTGTGCTGATATCTTGACCCCATTGGCTTATATGCAGATATCGAAAATATGTGTGGAAAACATCACTAATGCTTACAGGAACAATGAATTCATATTTACCGATGTAGGAGCGTTTGCAAAGTATCCCGACAACAATGGACAAACAGATTTAGCGAATTTGTCATATTCCGCCGTGCTGGTTATTTGGCTGAGGCAATGTATTGATAAAATGAACCCGGATGAAGCAGTACAGTTTGTTTCACTGCATATGGATAGCGGGATACCGCTATTACGCAGAGCTGCTATATACTGCGCTAGTAAACATTTTATTAATTGCACTAGCTTGATTTTTAGCACAGAGGATAATCCGTTTAATGACAACGAAGTATACTCCGATATATATGATATGCTGATTGCCAATTCTGACAAAATTGAGAGATGGCATCTTGATCAAATCGTCAAGTGGATCGAAGATGCCGATTTTCAAACCGATAACTTGCTGGCGCAGGGTTTCAGACGTGCGCTCATTTATTTACAGTTATCCAAAGTAAATGTGGCTTATCATGAGAAATGGGATGCATACTGCAAGGCGACCGGCCGTATATACACTGAGTCTGAAGGATACAATGTCAGCAAGCATATTTACGCAAGCGGCGCGGAATGGGTGCAGCCAGATCCATCAATCGCTGAGAAAATGGAGGGAATGTCGGCCGCCGCAATCGTGGATTACCTGAATGATATCAAATACACATGGGATATTGACGAGTGGTCTGTCGGTCAATCTATTGAATCCTTCATTCCTAAACATAAAGCGGAATTGATTGAACACATGAATGTGTTTATGAACCTTAAGGAAGGATTATTGCCGTACTTTATCCGATCGGTAGATAAAGTTGATTCGCTCAACGCCTCTGAAGTGGATAGCATATGGAGATTTCTTGATGCAATACTTCGAAAGAGATTCAACAAGAATGCTGAGACGATATACTGCGAAGCCCTTCGCATTGTCAGGGATATTATTATAAAAGACAAGTATACCGGTTATTACAATTTTGTTGTGCGAACTCTGATTGAGTGGATATCTGTTAATGAGCCTAATGCTTATGACAAAAACGATTATTCCATACTTCTTTTGAATGATGCGTATGCTATCGCTATTTCGCTGCTGGTCGATACAGCAGCACACGCCAAGGGGAGTACAGTAACGGAGTTGGAGGCAGAAACTCTGACCTTTGTTGCAAAGCAACTGTGTAACGAGGAGAATTGGGTTCTGCGCATGGCAATCTGCTATCGGATGCAAAACCTCCAGTATCTTTCGAGCGAATGGACGACGGAACACTTACCAATCATTTTCAATAATGCGAATAGCATTGCGGTATCCTACGGATATATCATGGGGCGCTGTTGGACGCCTGAATTGTACATATACTTAAGCAAGCAGAACTATTTTGATACACTTCTTTCCACTAAAAATAGGGAGCTCCAGTATCTGGACGAAATGAAACGAAGCATAGCGGCAATTGCTGTGAGGGCATTGATTGGCGGGCAAGATACTCTATTTTCGGGCGCTGGAACACTGCATAGTGTGATAAGTAACTTGACATCCAGTATGCTGTCAGCAGCAATTGATGTATTCAAGCATGACCTTCTTGCAGAAAACGTTGAAGCTGCGCAGATGAATCATGTTGCTGACCTGCTTACTGGTTTTTTACAGGCTGTTACTATCCACGGTAACGTCAAACTCCCGAACAGTCACTGTATTAATATCATTTTAGAATGCGTTGCTACTCTGAATTCAATACCGGATGGCATATGGGAGCCACTCAAAAAGCTAATAGAAAATGCTGAGAATCTTTGGGTCAGTGACAAGATTTGCAATCCACTATCAGCGATAGTAAGAGACTATCCGTTAAGGACTGCTGAAATGCTCGGAGTGCTGTTAATGCAGAATGCACATGTTTATATGAATGATGAACTTAAGGTTACCCTAAGTAATATATTGACAACTATAGCCGAAGAAAGGCATGCCGAAGTCGCGTTGGAACTTAAAAACACTCTTATTAATATGGGGTATACCGGTTTTGTTGATTTGTCAATAAAGTAAGAACCAGAATCCACAATGAAGGATGAGTGGGCTTTTAACTTGAATTGTCTTCACGAGATTATGGCTGCATCTGAATTGATCGATAATGCCAAATAAGAACGCTGATTTTGATAGGAATTTAGCGTTCTTTTTCTTTGCTTCAGAAGCCCGTAATATAGGGCTTTTTTGCGTTTTGAGCGACATAAAAATACCACCACGACACTATGCCGCAGCGACTTCCGGCTTCGTTTTGATGAACTTGTGTTAGAAAAACAGGTCTAATGACAAAGCTATCGTTTAATTATTGGGCTAATGTTCATTTATTGGGGTAATCGTTGAATGATGGAAATCATCGTCCGGATTCTGCCTCTGTGCTAAGGTTATTGTCCCTTCCTTAATGCGATAAGCTATAGTCCGCTCTTCGCAGAATCTGATTACCCTGTGAGCTTGTTCATTATAGAAAGCACGATACATCTTGTAAGACAAAGCATCTTTACTATAGTTTGCGCGGCCAAAACAATTCTATCCGCAAACTCAACGGCAGTGAGTATGACATCCAAATCTTGGTCAATTTTTTTGGTGCTAGGATACGGTTCCTAACCCATAGTGAACTTATACCACAAAGCGTATCGCTACGAAACGCTTTGTGGCTTTCGCTTATTTGCAGATATTTTGAATGTATCTACTTCATTGGAAATGTCGCGGTAACCGTTAGAGAGCAACCGTCTTTTGTTGTGGCTCGAATCGTACCGTTATGTGCCTCAACAATGGCCTTAGCAATGGATAAACCAATTCCGTAGCCTCCGGTTTGAGAGTTTCGGGATTTATCGCCACGGTAAAAGCGCTCAAACAGATGCTTGATATCCTCTGCGGCAATCGGTGCGCAGGTGTTATGTACAATCAGTCTAAGCGCACGGTCTTTTTTTTCAAAGGAAATCATGATATTTCCATTCCCGTCCGAGTATTTCAGAGCATTGTCTGACAGAATGGTCACCAGTCGGCGGATGGCCTTTTCATCGCCACAGTAGGAGAGCATTGGCTGAATCTGCAAAGCAAATACCTTTCCATGGGTGACAGCCAGAGACTCAAAGGACTGAGCCGTTTCCTCCACCACATCGGAGATGGGAAAATCAATCATTTGGAAGTGGTTTTCTTTTTCCTCCATGCGGGAAAGGAATACCAGTTCCTGAATTAATTCTGAGAGCCTCTTGGTTTGCTTTCTGATGTCCTGCATCCACTCATTTTCGCCGTGATCCATTTCAAGAATATCCATATCCGCATCTATAATTGTGATGGGGGTTTTCAAGTCATGGCTGGCGTTAGTGATAAACTGCCTCTGTTTTTCATAGCTGTCGGAAATCGGCTTGACGATTCGTGCCGATAGAATATACAGCAACAGGGACACTACGAAAAATCCCGCAAGGGAAATGCTTACACTGATGAACAAAAATGACTTTGCAGCACTGAGCTGTCTGCCGCAATCCAAAAAAACAACCATACTTCCGGTGGTGTTCTGCTGGACGGAATAGCGGTACTCTCCCATAAAACCTTTAGTTTGCTGGGAATTCCAAACTTCTTCTGCATAGGAAACCGCTGTTTCTTGTGTGACCGCTGCAATTTTTCCCGTATCTACAAACAGTGCCGTTCCATCTTCCGCAAGCAGCACAGTAAAGAAGCGAGATTCAAAGGGAAGCTCTGGCGACATCTTGGGATTGATCGATTTATTGCCCGAAAAAAGATTGTCCGGAAACCGGCCGTTTCCTTCCAACAGTAGATCCAGTGTTTGGTCTGCGGAATTCAGAACATGGCGGTAATTGAGTAAATTGACCGTGCCCATGATCACAGCGAGTACAAGTAGCAGCAAAGTCATAGTGAGTAAAATGAATTTAACTCTCAGTTTTTGCAGCATTATGTTTCCTCCAGTGAATACCCAGCATTTCGCTGCGCCTTAATCTGAATATTTGCATGGAGTGCTGCAAGTTTCTTCCTTAAATATGAAATATAGACCCATACCACATTGATCTCCACTTCGCTGTCATATCCCCAAACCTTTTCTAAAAAACGTTCAGCTGAAATCAGGCGGCGGGGATTCATCATCAGCGTCTCCATCATCTGAAATTCCTTGTTAGCCAGGCGGAAATTGCCGTTGGGGGAAGATAGTTCAAAGGTAGAACGATCTAAAACAACATTTCCGAATTTCATTTTGGAATCCATTTGTTCATTCTGATTGCGGGTCATGGCACGAATTCGTGCCAATAGTTCTTTCGTATTAAAGGGCTTTGTCAGATAATCGTTGGCTCCACTGTCCAGCCCTAAGACCTTATCATCCACCTCTGATTTTGCCGTGAGCATCAGGACCGGAATTGTATTTCCCTGTTCCCGCAGCCTTTTCAGAACGCAAATACCGTCCAGCTTCGGCATCATAATATCCAGAATGACACCATCGTAATTTCCGGACGCCAGATAGTCGAGGGCTTCCTCTCCGTCATAAACCGCATCGGCAGAATAATTATTCTTCTGTAAAATTGTGATAATGGCTTTTGAAAGCGATTTTTCATCTTCTGCAAGCAGTAGTCTCATACCACACACCTCTGTTTCGTAGTAGTTTATTTAACTATAGAATACCTCACAAACATTAAGTGAGGTTAAAAATCCTTATTTTATTATACCATAGGCAAACTTTCGTGTATTCTGAATATGTGAACTTTTTGCGCTTTTAAGTTCAGTTATGGTTCGTGTGTCATAATCGGTTCCAGAAGAAGCGGTGCATTCGCATAAAAGCTTCCAAAGAAAGGAGTCTTGATTGATGGCATATCAAACGATATTCAAGCGGTATGAGCTGAAATACCTGCTGGGTACAAGGCAAAAGGAACTGCTTGTTGAGGTCATGAGACCATATATGGCGTTAGATCAGTTTGGTCATTCCACCATCCGCAATATCTATTACGACACGGATACATACCGTCTCATCCGCCGGTCTCTTGAAAAACCGGCATACAAAGAAAAACTTCGGATACGCAGCTACGCAAAGGCCGATGGAAAGAGCGCCGTGTTTGTGGAGCTGAAAAAGAAATACAAGTCCGTGGTATATAAGAGGCGGATCGTGATGCCGGAGCAGCAGGCAGTCGATTGGCTTAGTGGGAAAACTCCCTGTCCAAAAGAAAGCCAGATCTCCAGAGAGATCGACTATTTCCGCAGTTTCTATGAAACACTGCATCCGGCGGTTTGTCTCAGTTATGAACGAGAGGCCTTTTATTCGCTGGGCGGCGATGACTTCCGGGTCACCTTTGACGAAAATATTATGTATCGTGAAAATGATCTGTCTTTGGAGACGGAAGTCTATGGTGCGCCGTTGCTTCAGGACGGACAGGTTTTGATGGAACTGAAAACGCCAGGCGGGATCCCCCTCTGGATGACGCATTTTCTCACGGAGCAGCACATCCGGAAAACATCTTTTTCAAAATACGGTACTGCTTATCAGACGATGCAGACCAATTCATTAGGGGGTAAACGCTATGCTTAATTCAGTTTTTAGAGGACTTTTTGACACGGAGATGACCAGCGTAATCTCCGTATCGGACTTTCTGATTTGTGTAGGCTGTTCTTTGGTGATCGGTTTGATTCTGGCTTTTGCCTATACGGTTCGTACCCGATACACCAAGAGCTTTGTCGCCACTCTTGCTATGCTGCCCGCGGTGGTCTGCGTGGTCATCATGATGGTTAATGGCAATGTGGGAACCGGCGTTGCTGTAGCCGGTGCGTTCAGCCTTGTCCGGTTCCGCTCCGTGCCGGGTACAGCAAAAGAAATCGGCGCTCTGTTTCTTGCGATGGGGGCGGGACTCATTGCTGGTATGGGATACCTTGCATTTGCATTCCTTTTCGCTTTGATTCTGGGCGGCATTACGATTCTCTATAACTGTCTGGATTTCGGTGCCGGGAACCACAACAGTAAGTACAAGACACTTCACATTACCATTCCGGAGGATTTGGATTATACCGGTGTCTTCGATGATCTCTTTTCCCAATATACTTCCGCCTGTGAGCTTGTAACCGTAAAAACAACGAATATGGGCAGCTTGTTCAAGCTCACCTACAATATTTCTCTGCGGAATGCAAATCTTGAAAAGGAACTGATCGATGCGCTGCGCTGTCGCAATGGAAATCTGGAAATCAGCATCTCCAATCAGGAAACAGCACAGACAGGGCTTCTTTAAGAAAGGTGGTATGAAGGCATGAAAAACAGAACACGAATTTTTTCAGTGTTGTTGGCTATTCTGCTCCTGGCAGGATGCAGCAATCAAACCAATACAGGCGAAAGCAGTACGCCATCCTCTTCCGTGTCGCAGGAATCCCAAAACAACAGCCAATCCTCTGAAGATTCATCTTCCGAGGATACTTCCCCGCAGGAGGCGTTGGACATATCCCAAATGTTCTCCGACCGGGATTCCGATGCGAGTTATGATGAGAGTACAAGCGCAGTGATCACCTTAAGTGGAAACAGCGCGGAGTGCAGCTCTGATGCCGTGAGTATCTCCGGCTCCACTGTGACCATTCAGGACGAGGGCACTTATCTTCTTTCGGGAACGCTGAATAACGGCATGGTGATTGTCAATGCGGAAAACACCGACAAAGTACAGCTGGTGCTGGACGGTGTTTCCATAACCTGCGATACCTCGGCGGCTGTTTATGTTGCGCAGGCGGATAAAGTGTTTGTCACCCTTGCCGCCGATTCCCAAAACAGTCTTTCCAACGGAGGCGAATTTACAGCCATTGATGACAACAACATTGACGCCGCAGTTTTCTCCAAAGACGATCTGACCTTTAACGGCGAAGGCTCGCTTATGGTCGTCTCTCCCGCCGGGCACGGTATTGTCTCCAAGGACGATTTGGTTGTTGCCGGCGGTAATTACAGCATCACCGCCGGGGAACAGGGACTTAGCGGTAAAGAGAGCGTCCGCATTGCTGACGGAACCTTTACCATCATAGCAGGCAAGGATGGAATCCACGCGGAAGATACCGATGATACTACTCTGGGGTTCGTTTATCTTGCAAATGGCGACTATAACATCACGGCCGACGGCGACGGAATCAGTACCTCGAATGTGATGCAGATTGATGACGGCAGCTACACCATCAAAACAGGCGGAGGCAGCGATACCGTGACCCTTGACTCCTCTGGAAATTGGGGCTGGGGACGTCCGGACGGACAGCAGAATACCAACGCCGCCGAAGATACCGTCAGCGTGAAAGGCATCAAAGCGACCGGCAATCTCCTGGTGAACAGTGGTACCTTTGAAATTGATTCCGCAGACGATGCGCTTCATTCCAATGCAAACCTGATGGTAAATGGCGGAACATGGAATATATCCACAGGAGATGACGGACTCCATGCCGATGAAACAACAACGGTGACAAGCGGTACTGTTACGATCACGAAATCTTACGAAGGCATGGAAGGACAATACATTTCCATTTCTGGGGGTACCATTGATCTGGTTGCAAGTGACGATGGCCTCAATGCCGCGGGCGGCAATGACCAAAGCGGAAACGGCGGATTTGGAGGCTTTCAAAAGGGTGGTTTTGACGCTGCATCTGACAGCAGTATTACCATTTCTGGCGGTACAATTCATATCAATGCTTCCGGCGACGGTGTGGACTCCAATGGTGATTTTGTTGTAACCGGCGGAGAGACCTATGTCTCAGGCCCCACCGATTCCGGCAACGGTTTTCTGGATTATGCCGGAGAAGCAACCATTTCAGGTGGTATATTTGTGGCGATAGGCTCTTCCGGTATGGCGCAGAACTTCGGAGATTCTTCTGCTCAGGGGGCAATGCTGGTTTCGGTTTCCGGATCTGCCAACGATGTGATCACCCTGAAAGACAGCAGCGGCAAGGAACTGCTGAGCTGGACGGCAGATAAAGCGTTTGACTGTGTGGTCATAAGCTGTCCGGAAATCAAGCAGGGTGAGACCTATACCGTAACTGCGGGCAGTTCCTCGCAGGAGGTAACAATGGATAGTCTGATCTATGGCTCTGGCGGCATGGGCGGCGGGTCTGGCAATCAAGGCGGCAGACCCAGCGACAAGGGCGATAGGCCAAGCGACAGAGGAAGCCGTCCCTAAGGCAGTCACGGCGGCTCTAAAGAAAGCAACAGTGCTTCCGATGGTCTGTGACGCTAAGATGCCGTTTCAAACACAGATGTCCATGCCGCAAGGCTCACGCCCGGAGTTTGAGCAGGAGAGAACATCAGTCTCTGAACAGGAAGGAAGTGAAAACAATCAGAGGAGTGATTTGGGGCAACAGCAGGGTGAGGGAATACACGGCAATGGCAATCTCTCGGAAATGAACGGTATACAGAAAGGCGGAGCCAGTAACTCTAATGTCCTGTGGAACTTGCTGAAAGGATTGTCTATTGTGTATTTTTTTGCGGCTATTACTACAGTTCTGGACAGTATGATTAAGCGAAAAGTTGCCCGGCGAACAACGACGCCTGATGCACAGGACGAGATATGCTCCTAAAGTACTTTTGCGATTTTTCTGGTTGGCAGTACGCTGGTTGCATTTAATGACTAAGAAAAGCGCTATTATCAGATAAGAATAAGACGCCTGTGTGAGTAAAAACCATTCTCATACAGGCGTCTTTGCATACACATTCGTAAAATATTCTGCGGTTCCCAATCAATTACAGTTGCTTTTAAGTGCAGTTTAGGTTTCTGGGTTAATCTATAAGCAGAAAGAAGGTGATGAGTTGACCGATGATGAATTCTATGGCGCCGCCTTCCCTGTCCTAAAAGAAGCAGAAAGAAAACTGCTGGAGATGGTAGAACGGTATGTAGAGATGGCAGAAAGTTCAGCGGGAATCAAACCCGTAGAAAAATTCCAGTCTCGCATCAAATCTTCCCAAAGTATGATCGGGAAGCTGAAACGGCTAAATCTGGAGGTGAATGTGCAATCGGCATTATACGAGGTATATGACGCAGTCGGGATACGAATCATCTGTGGATTTATAGATGACGTATATCGAGTTGCGGAATGGATCTCCAATCAGCCGGAAATAGAGATTGTCAGTCAAAAGGACTATATCGCATATCCGAAACCTAATGGATACAGAAGTTTCCACATGAGGGTTAAACTCCGAACCGGGAGTGCAGCGGGGATATTTGCAGAGATTCAGATTCGCACTATGGCAATCGATTTTTGGGCTACATTGGAACATGAACTGAAATACAAGAAGTCAATCGAACAGGAAGCCCTGATTCGCAGTGAATTAAAAAGATGTGCCGATGAAATCGCGGCAACCGATTTATCTATGCAAACAATACGGGATATCATGGAAAATACACAGGAATAAAATAAGTGAGGTGCTGATTATGTTAGAAAGTAAAAACAATGAAATTATGGAAGCGGAGCCTTTTGAAGCTACTGTTCAAAAGAACCACGCCCCCAAAAGCAGCTGGAGAAAAAAAGGGATAGCAATCATACTGAGCGCGGCTCTTTTCGGAAGCGTAGCTTCCGCAGCGTTTTACGGAGTGGGTATGCTGTGGCCGGAAGAAACCGAAACCGTGGCAAGCGGAAATCAGCAGTCATCTGTGCTGAAAACGGTCACAGTATCCAGTGATGGAATTGCCAGCAGTCAATCGCTGGATGTCAGTGACATTGCAGAAGCGGTGATGCCGGCTATGGTTTCCATCACAAGTGTTTCGGTTGAGGAAGTACAGAGCTACTTCGGAATGTTCGGCGGAGGACAGAGTATGGAAGAAGAGGTTGAAAGCAGCGGAACTGGTATCATTATCGGAGAAAATGACAGTGAACTGTTGATTGCAACAAACTATCATGTCATTGAAGATGCGGAAACATTATCTGTCTGCTTTGTGGATAACCAAATATGTGAGGCCAGCGTAAAGGGCTATGATCCAGACAATGATCTGGCTGTTATTTCGGTAAAGCTTGCGGATATTCCGGACGAAACAAGCGGAGAAATTGCAATTGCAGAAATCGGGGATTCTGATGCATTGGAGGTTGGTGAACAGGTAGTTGCAATAGGAAATGCTCTCGGTTATGGACAGTCTGTAACCACAGGCATTGTCAGTGCACTAAACAGGCAGATTGATACATCCGATTCCGTTATGATCCAAACAGATGCTGCGATTAATCCTGGTAATAGCGGAGGTGCACTGGTAAACATGAGTGGTGAAGTCATCGGTATCAACTCCGCGAAATTTGCATCCACAGAAGTGGAAGGAATGGGATACGCAATTTCCATGAGTGCGGCAACACCGATTATTGAAGACTTGATGAACCGGGCAACACGAGAAAAGGTATCCGACGAGAACGCTTCTTATTTGGGCATCAGCGGACAGGATGTGACGAGCGAAATTGAAGAATACTACGGAATACCTCAGGGAATTTATGTCACAAATGTGGCAGCGGGCAGCCCTGCGGCTGAAGCGGGACTGGAAGCAAAGTGTGTAATAACGCACTTTGATGGAATCCGGGTTACGGGAATGTCAAACTTGTCAAACCGGATGGAGTATTATGCGGCAGGCGAAACGGTAGAACTTACGGTACAGATTGTCAACGGCAACACGTATACAGAGCAGGTATTGACCGTTACGCTGGGAGCTGCATCGGAAGCGCAATCCAATCAGACAAATCCCTTTAACGGGAGTTTCGGAGGCCGTGGTGGTTTTTAGTTGGATTTACAGGTGAAAGAACGGCATAGAATGACAATAAGATAAGCTATCTAATTTGTTCTATATTAACGCATCATGTATATGATAAGGAGGGCGACAGTGCAAATGCGCTGTTGCCCTTTTTGTTTTCTTTCGCAGAAAATCCCCTTGACAAATCTCGTCTCACTGTTCGATATAAATACAAACAAGCAAGTATTGTTGCGCTCTGTACAACAAATATTCGGATGTTTGCAACATAAACGTTTTTCGCGGTGTATTTATGGCAGAATCTCAAAACACGATTTCAAAAAAGCGAAAATGAGAGGATAGAAACATGAAGAAAATGATCGTACTTATGCTGTGCGCAGCCATGCTGTTGACCGCCGTTGCGTGTGGCGCCAAGGAGTCCCCCAAGACCGAGCCTGCACAAACTGAAATGCAGCAGCAGGAGTCTCGGCAAGCCGGAACAGGCACATTAACTGAAGGCGATGTAGAATCGGTACAAATTCCCGATCCCTTTACCGTATACGATTCTTTGGAGGAATGCGTACTTGGCGCAGGGCTTGATCTGACCGTTCCCGAAAGTGTCAACAACAGCGCAGAGCGCATGTTCCGGGCCATAAAAGGAGAAATGGCGGAGGTGATTTATCTCGACGCCTCCGGTGAAGAGATCTGCCGCATCCGCAAAGCCGCAGGCAATGATGATATCAGCGGCGATTATAACGAATATGCTGAAAGCAGCGTAATGACTGCTGACGAAGTCATCGTGAACTATCGCGGCGAGAACGACCTAGTGAAAGTGGCGAATTGGTCGATTGGCGAATACACTTTCTCGCTTACTGCGGGAATTGGGATGGATACCGAAGCTGTTGCTGAAATCGTAAAAGGAATTAAGTAATCCCTGTGCGGGTGTATCTGTGTTCACCCAAACGCAGGAGGGTGAATTGCTTCCCCAATAACCCTGTGCTTTTAGCAGGAGCAAGTGTAGCACTTAAAAAAGTGCCTGATCATCTATGCTTTCGCCTGCATCTAAATTGACCGGCAATGTTGGCGTTACTGGTCAATTTAGATGCAGAGTTTAATCATCAGGCCAACACGCATGGGCAAAACGCAGGCAACAGTTTTCAAGGTAAACCTTTTTCGCAAGCTGACCCAGCCAATCTATCGGTATTGTTCTTTCCAAATAGCATAAGCCTGCAAGCCCTCCGGCCACTGCTGCTGTGGTGTCACTGTCATGACCCAAATTAACGGCTTTCAAAACGCATTCAGCATAGCCGCCGGTATTCATCGCACACCATAGCGCAGCTTCCAGCGTATGCACGACATAACCGCTGCTATTGATCTCCGTTTCCCGGAGCGTTTCGATTTCCGTGAGCCGCTCAAATGCAACTGCTTCTTTTGTAAATTCCGGATCCTTTCGGTAATAGTCCAATCCATCACGAATGCCGATCTTGCAGCCGTCATATGGATCGCCGGCACGCAGCAGCCAAAAGACTACGGAAGCGTAGATGCCGCAGGCAATCAGACAGGTTTTGTGTGCGTGGGTCAGTTTGGACGCATCATGGATGGCGCGAGCCGTTGCATCGCTTAGGCTTAACAGCCCTTTTCCTCTATTTTGCCCGATAAGATAGAATATCGTTGGCATGATGCGCATGAGTGAACCGTTGCCGCAGGCGTTATCTGTAAGACCGCCGCATTCAAGGGGGGGATATCCGTGCGCATACTTGAAAATGGCGGCTTTTGTGGAATTCCCGATGTCAAACAGTTCATCTCGGGCAGAATATGCGCCGTTCATCATCCATTCTGTGAATCTTTTCATTTGATCATCGTAATCAACGCCATGCACCAAGGATTCCATCGTGCAAACCGTCATGCTGGTATCATCAGACCATGTTCCGGGAGGCTGCCCGTGCACACCGCCTCCGCGCATACCGGTAACCGGGTCTTTCAGCAACGACTCGCGGCTCATGAACTCGGCAGGAACGCCTAGCGCATCGCCAACAGCAAGACCCATGATGGAACCCTGAACCAAATCCAGATAGCGTTTCTTATTCATGCCGTGCACCTTTCTTTTGATAATGTATATGGCAATATGAATCAAGCCTGCCTCAGCCTTTTGCTGATTCAACGGTTAACTCCAAGCTCTGCTCTATTTCATAAAATGCTCCGTTGAAGCTGGTTAAGAACGAAACAGGAACTACGCTAGCAGATGCGTTGAGGATCCGCCCGTTTTCGGTATATTCCATCTGCTCGTTGTTTTCTCGGATAATAAAGTGGCTGATCAGGCGGTCGCCCAGTACGCTGTGTTCGTCGGCTGTGCAGCCCTCACGCCGGTAAGCGTTGGATGCGTCCATCATGATTTGCAGTTGCCTGCCGCCATCGCCCGTGTCCATTTCCATGCAGGATAAAGCGATTTTATCCGCATCTAGACCACAGGTGCAGCCGTCTCTGCAGCTATCCTCAATCATCGGAATAAATGTATCCGCCATATCCTCGCTCAGCGTATAAAACACCTCGCCACGGCCGCCTATATTGCCATTATACATCGCCCGCATGGAAATTTTGAAACAGTCCGGCTTGTATGCGGTAAGAACGCCCTGCTGCGTAAGATACGCCGTCCTCCGCTGCTGTGCGCCGCCGTCGAGAAAGCATTCCAGATATTCCGTTGGATCGGGGGCATGCTCTTCCGCCGGGCAATTTTCGCGCCGGATTGCATCGGAATAGTCCAAAGTGATCTGCGTCTGAATCGGCTGGTCATTCTCCAGCACAATATAGCGGGGATAGAGCCGTACCCTTTCCATATCCGCTACACAGGTGCAGCGGGGAGAGCCGATCATCTGCTCAAAGGTATCAATATAATATTCCCGATGGTTGAAGCGAATATAGGCGGAGAGCCAGATCCTGCCCGGCCGGTAAAACGTCAGGCGGTTCACATGGTCAATCCCGATCCCGATCCCTTCCGGGTTGGAGCGCGCCACATTAATAAGCGTTATTTCAACGTTTTCCGCATGATGCTTTGCCCGGCACAAGCTGCGATCAATCTGGGGCGTTATTGCAAGTTCCAGTTCGATGGGCGCATCGCCTTCCTGCATCTGAAGGCCGTCCATGTTTGTGGTAAACTGCGTTACATCCAACGTACAGGTGCAGGGGATTGCAGCCGTTTTCCAGCCATACAGTGCGCAACCTGCCCAAAGGAGCCCCAGCAGACCAATAGCAAGCCAAACCGTTCTGTACTTCTTTTCCAATTGCGTATACTGCAATGCGCAAATCAGCTTTTGGGCACTCTGATAGCGTTTTCTGGGTGATATGGCCGTGCATTTTGTGATGATCCGCCCCAATGCCCCTTTGAGCCGGGGTTCATCCGGATGAAACGGCCGGCCGCTGTACATTTCGTATATGGTAACGCCAAGCGAGAATATATCGCTTCTTCCATCGCTCTGGCATAACCCGTATTGCTCAGGCGCAGCATAGCCCGGGGGTAACACAATGCGGGTATCCTTATCCTGCCCTGTGTCAAAAAGCCGGGACGCATCAAAATCCACCAAAACATACATCCCGGCTTTGCTTTTTATGATATTCGAAGGTTTGATGTCCCGGTGAATCACGGGCGGTTCCAGCGAGTGGAGCGTTTTAAGCGCCTGCGCAATATCCAAAAAACACTGCAGGGCTTCCGAGTAGGAATGCGTTTTTTGCGTATCCATCCGTTCCTGAAGGGATTCGCCCTCAACATATTGCTCCTCCACCTCTATTATCCCATCCTTCGGTTCTCCGATGGACAGGATCTGCGGCAAATAAGGCGACCTGACCCGGGATAGTTTTTGGTAAATCGGCAAAAGCGACTGATCCAACCGTTTGACCACCCTTGTGATTCGCCCGGTTTTGTCCTGCTTGAAATATATTTTGTCCTGGCTTTTACTCCAGCGCAAATAGTCATTTCTGAGGCTCATAACAGCTTTTCTCCAATTTCATCCAGCAATTCGTTCGCTTCCATAACGCTATATCCCTTTTCCAGGGAAAATATCAGGGCGCTGTCCCGAAGACGGCGGGGATCCAGCCCCGCAAAGCCTCCCGTTCTGAGCAGCCGCTGCGTTTCCTCCAGGGATAAACCCATGGCAAATGCAATCGAAATCACGCCGCTGCGGGTCGGCTGCCTTTTCCCGTTCCACAGTTTATAGACATAGTCCCCCAAACCGCTCTTCGCTGCGATGGTGGCAAGCGCAACCCCTTTCTCCTCTGCCAGACGCTGCAGGTATATATGCAATGATACGTCGATCAGCTGATTGTTGTATCGTTCCAGATATCCGTTGAAGTTGTTTATTGTTTTAAGGCTTTTCATCAGGGTGAACGTTGTGATCCTCATCCTATTCCTCCGACAGAACTGGTTATATGGATAGTATAGCATACATTGATTCCCGGATTCACGGACAATTTGTCTGTGTTTTTTGAGGCAAACCATGTTATTCTACAAAAAAACTGTGATTCACTATTTTTGTGGAGGAAAAAATAAAAAGGCTTGTTGCATCAACCGTATTTGGGGCCGTCAGCCAAAAATTGCGCCCTGCAGTTTTCCTCATTATACCAAATACCAAACGATAGATGTTTCAGATGAGATGAGTGTAAATTTATAAATTATATTAAACATCGTATCTCTAAAATATTTAATTGTGGAGGGCAGACATGGAACGGGATCATAAAGGAAGCACGTTTCCTTATGGAAGAGAGTTGTGGATAATCATTTTCGGCTTTTTAGCCGCATTGTTTATTCAGCACGGATTTCGTAGCATCTACGACACACTTCCCAGTTATCTGCAGGAACATGTTTTTTGGGCGCAGATGTTGCAGAATAGTGCACGGTATATTGCGGTAGCCACCATGGTGCTATGGATTTTCCAAAAGAAAAAGGGAAGCCTGATCGGCGCTGCAATTATTTGCGTATTCGCGGGGGCAATGTTGCTGATTTGTTGCATAATATACAGATTCAAAATCTACATGTTTGTTCGGTCGGCGGGAGATTTTATTTTCGCCATCTTGCTTTTAACCGAAATTTTACGGCCCACCCATGTTGGGAAAAAGTGGATTGTCCCTCTGGTGTTTGCGGGGGTTTCCTTTGCTGTATCCACAAGTTTAACCATGTTTGACGCGTTTGATCACGACTTTATCGGCTTGGCTTCTTGGTTCGCAATTCTTGATGGGGGGTGCAGAGAAGGTATTGCTTCCTTCTTTTTTAGATACCTGCCGAATGGTGGTTATGGCATGCCCGTGTTTAATATGCTCGATTATTACCCATATTCTTTTAGTTTACAGTTCTGCACATTGGTAGTATGTTCCATTGCACATGAGAAGGTGGCAGATGTTCCGTTGCAGGACAGGATCAAAAACCATCCTGCATATGGCTGCAAATCCAGAACAACAGCTGCACTGTTGGCCGGGTTTATTGGCAATACTGGAGCTCATCGCTACTACCTCGGGTATACAGGCCTGGGACTGTTACAGTCTTTCGGCTATATATGTATACTTTTGGGAATTTTTTTGGGGTATGTTGTGCTGAGAACAGGGGACGGCCTGGTTCCTGCAGTAATCTTTATAGTTTTGGGCAGTGCAAACAGTATTTGGGTGCTTGTTGATTTTATTCGCATTTTGGTAAACGGCTTGCAACCTCAAAACGGTTCTTATCATAAACAAAACCATTACAGCGCCCCCGCACAGCCATCTAACCCCCAAAATCAGCTAGAAGCGCTGGAGCGGCTTGCAAAACTGCACGAACGCGGCATTATAACAGACGAAGAGTTTGAGCAGAAAAAAGCGGAATTTCTTTCGAAAGCCTGATACCTGCCTTATGCAGCAAAAAAACGGAGTCGTTTCAGAATGAATCAATAAAAGGACAGACTGACAATCCGAAAAAGGGTTGGGCGCTCTGTCCTTTTGCATTGAAGCGGAAAAGTGTTTAGAATAACGAAAAACCCAGACATTAGCGACCATTAATATCATTGGTATAGACAACTGTACCCATCGTCAATGAAAACGGTCGGGTTAGGAAAATGGTTGGACTTTGCGTACTGCATTAACATGGTCTGCTGAGACGAGATTTGTCAAGGGTGTTTTCTCCCATACAACACTGTATTGTTTTGCAGCCAAATTGCGAATAAAATGATTTCCCACTCTTGACAACTCCATTTTTTGTGCTATTCTTATTTAGAATTAAATAATTCAAACCGTTGAAGCGGAGATAACGGCAATGATGCCTTTACAGAGAACCCGTGGTGCTGAGAATCGGGTATGAAACAAGTTGTCAAATGGACCGCTGAGGGCGCAGTCAAATGTGATTTTCACAAAGTATTCTGCGACGTTGCAGGCAGACGTCATTTGCCGGGGATATGTTGGTATCCTACTAAGCGCATAGGGTAAGCCTATGAATCAAGGTGGCACCGCGGATAGTGTTTTTATTCGCCCTTGACAGAAACAATATTTCTGTCAAGGGCGTTTTCTTTTGCTCCTTTGGCAGAAAGCCGACGGAGTATTTTATTTAGGAGGAAACAAATATGTACAAAACAATTCTGCAAAAGATTACCTGCGGTCAAAACCTGACGAAGTCAGAAGTTGAGGAAGTAATTCAGGCTATCAATAACGATGAGCTGACGGAAGGTCAGATTTCCGGGTTCCTTGTGGCTCTCGTTATGAAAGGAAGCACACTGGAAGAAATCACCTATATCGCCGAGGCGATGAGAAAGGTTTGCGTGCCGCTGCATCCGAATGTTAAGCATGAGATGATGGATACCTGCGGCACAGGCGGCGGACTCAGTACCTACAACATCTCCACTGCAACAGCCATTGTTTCGGCATCTGCCGGTATCCCCATCGCAAAGCATGGAAGCCGCTCCATATCCAGCCTGTCCGGCAGCGCAGATGTTCTGGAAGCCTTAGGTGTGAACATCAATCTGAGTCCCGCTCAGGCGGAAAAGCTGATTGAAGACATCGGCATTGCCTTCATTTACGCGCCTCTGTTTCACCCGGTTATGTGCAAGGTTTTGCCGCCCGAAGCGGCGCTTGGCATCAAAACGATTTTTTACACCATTATCGGTCCGTTGATCAATCCCGCCTTTGCGCCCAGACATCTGTTGGGCGTATATAAACCGGAACTTCTGCCGCAGGTGGCTCATGTGGCAAAGGAAATCGGCTATACACGGGCCATGTTTGTGCATGGCCTTGACGGTTTGGATGAGATATCTTTGCTGGGCAAGACAAAAATAATGGAGCTGAAGGACGGCAATCTGGAAAGCTACGAAATCTGCCCCGAGGATTTTGGCATGAACCGCTGCTCGCTTCAGGATATAAAAACAGGCACACCGGAGGAAAATGCGGCAATTATCCGCGGCGTTTTCAGCGGAGAGATCACGGGACCGCAGAAGGACGCCGTGGTACTGAATTCCGCGGGAGCACTTATCGTAGGTGAGAAAGCCAATGATTTTGAAGAAGGGATTGCATTGGCCAGGCAGATCATAGAGGATGGCCTGGCGATGAAAAAGCTTGACGAGCTTGTTGTTAACTCCAATGCATTTTTGAAATAGAGGGCGTTGCGTATGAAATTTATCACTGCGCTCCAGGGGAAAAAACAGAAAAACAAAAATGTTGTCATCCCGGATATCAAATGCTTTTCCCCGAAAGAAGGCGATCTGCTCACAGGCAGAGAACCTGCTGCAATAGCCAGGGAACTTGTTGCAGCAGGTGCGCCGGTACTTTCGGTTGTAACCGAGGAATGTAATTTCAGGGGAAGCAAGCTTTTACTTCGACAGATTGCTTCGCTTGGTGTCCCGGTACTTCGGAAGGATTTCCTGAGAACAAAAGATGAGATACGTGAAACAAAAGAGCTCGGTGCATCAGCGGTGCTTTTAATGTATTCCTGTTTGGATGATTTTACACTGCGCGAATTGTATAACGAAGCCAAATTCGTGGGCCTGGACGTTCTGGTGGAAACGCATACGGAGGAAGAACTCCAAAAAGCTGTTCTTCTCGGTGCGGAACTGGTCGGTGTCAATAATCGGGATATCAGTATCCTGGAAAAGGACGATGGAACTGTGTCACTGACCGAACGACTGGCGGCAATGAAGCCGGAGGTATGCTTCCTTGTCAGCGAAAGCGGGATACAGTCCCCTGCGGATGTTCGCAGAGCAATAGATTCCGGCGCAGACGCCGCACTTGTGGGAACGGCACTGTTGAAAGCGGAGGATACCAGCGCATTTTACCGGAAACTGTGCCGTTCGGTACGTGTGAAACTTTGCGGCATGATGTCTGTTTCTAATATACAAGCGTGCAGTCAGGCGGATATTCTCGGATTTGTGGTGGACTACCCCGTAAATGTACCGTGGAATATTTCAAGCTCAATGGCAAAGAAACTTCTGTGTGAAGTGCCTGTGGGGTGTGAAAGCTGTATTGTAACCGGCGGCTCGCCGGAAAAGGTGATTGCTCTGGCAGAAGAGCTAAACCCTGACTATATCCAGCTCCACCATAACGAAAGCATGGAGCAGACAAAATGCATTGTATCGGCCTTGTCACAAACAGGGATACGGGTAATCAGAAGTATATCCTGCTCAGAACAGAAACGCAGAGAGCAATTCGGAACAGCATCCTTGAATAAGCTGTCTGAAATCTTTGCGGAGATGGGCGTGGCGGAACTGCTGGTTGACAGCAGAAGTGCCGAAAATGCAGCGGCATCCAGGGAAGATACCCCAATCCGTATTTTTCAGGAACTAAAAAAATGCAGTCCGATTCCGGTCATGCTGGCAGGAGGAATTACACCGGGCAATATCTCAAAGGTAATTGCCGAAAGCGGTGCAGACAGAATCGATGTAATGACAGGTATCGAGAAATCGCCGGGTGTTAAATCCCACATTGCGGCAGACGAATTATTTAATCAAATCGGAGGTTAAAGATGAACAGGAAAGGACGTTTTGGCATTCACGGCGGTCAGTACATTCCCGAAACGCTGATGAATGCAGTCATTGAACTGGAGGAAGCGTATAATCATTATAAAAACGACCCTGAATTTAACAGAGAGCTCACTGAGCTCTTTAACGAATATGCAGGCAGACCATCACGGCTTTATTATGCAGAGAAGATGACGAAAGACCTCGGCGGTGCAAAAATATATCTCAAACGTGAAGATCTCAACCACACGGGCGCACATAAGATCAATAATGTGCTCGGTCAGGCGCTTCTTGCAAAAAAGATGGGGAAAACACGGCTGATCGCTGAAACCGGAGCCGGTCAGCACGGCGTTGCCACGGCGACAGCCGCCGCACTGATGGGGATGGAATGTGTGGTCTTTATGGGCGAAGAGGATACCATCCGCCAGGCTCTTAACGTCTACCGTATGCGCCTGCTCGGCGCTGAAGTTATTCCCGTAAAAACCGGTACGGCAACCCTTAAGGACGCTGTATCCGAAGCCATGCGCGAGTGGACCTCCCGCATCAGCGATACCCACTACTGCCTTGGCTCTGTTATGGGACCCCATCCATTTCCAACCATTGTTCGTGATTTTCAGTCGGTCATTTCCAAGGAGATCAAGGAACAGATTCTTGCAAAAGAAGGCCGGCTGCCCGATGCGGTCATCGCGTGTGTAGGCGGCGGTTCCAATGCCATCGGCAGCTTTTATCATTTTCTCGAAGATGAAAGTGTTCGCTTAATCGGATGTGAGGCGGCAGGCAGAGGTATTGATACCTTCGAAACAGCCGCTACAGTCAATACTGGCAGAGTCGGAATCTTCCATGGCATGAAGTCTTATTTCTGTCAGGATGAATACGGACAGATTGCTCCTGTGTATTCTATCTCCGCTGGTCTTGACTATCCAGGCATCGGCCCCGAACACGCGCATCTTCACGATATTGGCAGAGCCGAGTATGTTCCCATCACAGATGATGAGGCGGTAAATGCATTTGAATACCTGGCAAAGACCGAAGGTATCATTCCGGCAATCGAATCGGCTCATGCGGTTGCTCATGCTATGAAGATTGCCCCGACAATGGAGAAAGATACGATTATCGTTATTACGATTTCCGGCAGAGGTGATAAAGACTGCGCGGCCATCGCCCGCTACAGAGGGGAGGATATCCATGAGTAACATCAAAAAAGCGTTTGAAAACGGAAAGGCCTTTATTGCTTTTATTACCTGCGGGGATCCCAACCTGGAAACCACGGCCGCAGCCGTTCGTGCCGCTGCTGGAAACGGTGCGGACCTCATTGAGCTTGGCATCCCGTTTTCCGACCCCACAGCGGAAGGCCCCGTTATTCAGAACGCAAATCTGAGAGCGCTGAGCGGCGGCATTACGACAGATAAGATTTTTTCTTTTGTCCGGGAACTGCGCAAGGATGTAACTGTTCCGATGGTCTTTATGACCTATGCGAATGTCGTTTTTTCCTACGGTGCGGAACGATTTATCTCTGCATGTAAAGAAATCGGCATTGACGGACTCATTCTGCCTGATCTGCCCTTTGAGGAAAAAGAAGAGTTTCAGCCGATTTGTAAGCAGTACGATGTAGCGCTTATATCGCTCATTGCGCCGACATCAGAAAACCGTATCGCCATGATTGCTAAAGAAGCAGAGGGCTTTATCTATCTTGTTTCCAGTCTCGGCGTAACCGGAACACGAAACGAGATTACAACTGATCTTACAAGCATTGTGAAAGTGATTCGTGAAAACTCAAATATTCCCTGTGCTATCGGTTTCGGCATTTCCACTCCAGAACAGGCAAAGAAAATGGCGACAATTTCTGATGGGGCTATTGTTGGCTCCGCAATCATCAAGCTGCTTGAAAAACACGGAAAAGATGCGCCGCAATACATTGGTGAATATGTGAAAAAGATGAAATCGGCGCTGACGATTGATTAAAACACAGTAATTAACATAAAAAGAAGGAACCGAGAACAAGCTATGGGCATACCTGTTCTCGGTTCCTATTTTTCAAACTCCTCGTTCCCATTACAGCATAAGGCACACAGATCAATAAGTGCTGCAGAGCATCTTATAGAAGGTCAGACAGACGTTTGCTATAAAAAAAGTCATGAACGATCTGGTTGTACTCCTTCCACAGCGGAAGTGTTTTACAAGTTCCGGCTCTCGCACAGGGCGGTGCATCCTCTGTCAGGCAGCTGACGGTCGCAAGGGAACCTTCCATCCATTCCAGGATCTCGCCAAGCACATACTCCTCCGGCTCACGGCAAAGAACATAGCCGCCGCCATGACCGCCTTGTCCTGTTACCATCTTTCCTCGAACCAGTTCTTTTACGATGATCTCCAGGTATTTTTTCGAAATCTCCTGACGGGCGGCAATATCTTTTAATGGGATGCAGCCTTCCCCTTTGTGCTCCGCCAAGTCGATCATTACTCTGAGCGCATAGCGCCCTTTGGTTGAAATCATGTTTCTCACCTCACTTGACCTATTGTACTACGGGGTCAATAGGCAAATCAATCGGGAGACAAACAATTTTTTCATTAAGCCTATTGACATAGTAGGTTAATAGCAGTACACTTCTACTTGTAACCGATTTTGAAGAGATAACGAGGAAGGAGGCGATCGTAATGACCGGATACAATGCTTATCAGGTGAATACCATCATGTGTTGTCGAATGTTTTACTCCCGGGCATGTCATATGGCGGGGGCTTGTCTGCGTGTATCATGCAGCTGTTCGCCTCAACACTGTGTTTGATTGATTGGTCAGCATATTGTCAGCCATTTGCCCGGGAGCTCATCACAAGCTTCCGGTTTTTGTTTTTTTAAGAACCGGAATATTGGATTCCGCTGAAACCGATTATATTTCAAAACAAGGAGATTACGATTATGAGTGAATATAAATTTGAAACCCTGCAGCTTCATGTTGGTCAGGAGCAGGCTGACCCCGCCACCGATTCCCGAGCCGTTCCCATTTACCAGACCACTTCCTATGTGTTTCACAATTCCGCACACGCCGCCGCTCGCTTCGGGTTGGCCGATGCAGGCAACATCTACGGCCGCCTGACTAACTCTACTCAGGATGTGCTGGAAAAGAGAATTGCCGCTTTGGAGGGTGGTGTCGCTGCGCTGGCCGTTGCTTCCGGTGCGGCCGCCATTTCTTACACCATCGAGGCGTTGGCGCAGAAGGACGACCACATTGTTGCCCAGAAAACCATCTACGGTGGCAGCTACAACCTGCTGGCCCACACCCTGCCTCAGTACGGCATTGAAACCACCTTTGTGGATGCTCACAATCTTGCCGAGGTGGAAGGGGCAATTCGTCCCAACACCAAGGCCGTTTATCTGGAAACGCTGGGCAATCCCAACTCGGACATCCCCGACATTGACGCCATTGCGGCCATTGCCCATAAGCACGGCCTGCCTCTGGTGATCGACAACACCTTTGGAACTCCGTATCTGATCCGCCCCATTGAGCACGGCGCAGACATTGTGGTCCACTCGGCAACCAAGTTCATCGGCGGTCACGGAACCTCTTTGGGCGGTGTGATTGTGGATTCCGGCAAGTTTGGCTGGAAGGCCAGCGGCAAGTATGCCCCCATCGCAGAGGCCAATCCCAGCTACCATGGGGTCTCCTTTGTGGACGCCGCAGGGCCGGCAGCGTTTGTGACTTACGTTCGGGCAATTCTGCTGCGGGATACCGGTGCGGCGATCTCTCCGTTCAATGCGTTCCTGCTGCTACAGGGCGTGGAAACACTTTCGCTGCGGCTGGAACGCCATGCCGAAAATACCAAAAAGGTCGTGGAATACCTCTCCAAACATCCCCAGGTTTCCAAAGTCAATCATCCCTCCCTGCCTGAGCATCCTGATCACGAGCTGTATGAGAAATACTTCCCCAATGGCGGGGCATCCATCTTCACCTTTGAGATCAAGGGTGGGCAGGAAGCCGCATGGAAGTTTATCGACAATCTGAAGATCTTCTCTCTGCTTGCCAATGTAGCAGATGTGAAGTCGCTGGTGATTCATCCGGCTACCACCACCCACAGCCAGCTGAGCGAAGCGGAATTGGCCGACCAGGGCATTACCCCCAGTACCATTCGCCTGTCCATCGGTACGGAGCATATTGATGATATTATCGCAGATCTGGAAAACGGATTTGCAGCGATCCAGTAAGGAGGAAAAACATCATGGCAAACATTTATAAAGGGACCCTGGGGTTAATCGGCAACACTCCTCTGGTGGAAGTTGTTCATGTGGAGCCTGAGGATTCTCCGGTTCTTTCGGAAGGACGAAGCGGTTCCCATAAGATTCAGGGTATTGGCGCCGGTTTTGTGCCGGATGTGCTGAATACGAAGGTGTACGATGAAGTGCTCCCGGTAAAGAACGAGGACGCATTTGCGGCGGCAAAGAAGCTGGCAAAGAAGGAAGGCATGCTGGACCAGAACCATTTTAAACAGTACCACCGGGGCGATGCTTGGACGTCCGTCATCCTCGCAGTACAGCGGCTCCACCATTTCGTAAAGCCTCTCAAAATTCACTGCCGCGTCTATTTTTCGCAGAAGATGCTCTTGAAAAACCAGACTGTCTATTCCTACGATCTCGATCGCATCTCGATCCATTTTCCTGCGTTCCAACATTTTGCATCACCCTTCTTTATTTTGCCACAGTTGCAAGAAAAAACCCAGCCGTAGCTGAGCTTTTTCGACAAACTGAACCACCGGCACTGCCGGTGGTTTTCGTTGTACAAAAAGGCGCTGCCACAAAGCCATGGCAGCGCCCCCGATATGAGCTATATTTCTATGTACTGTCCGTCCCGTTTTTTGCCAAGCACCAGCAAAAGCATTCCCGCAAAGGACAGCAGCATAAGCGACGCACCGCAAAGGAGCTGTCCGCTGTTGCCGCCCTGGCCTGTTTTGGCAATGTCGTCGGACGAAGGGCCGGACAAAGGAATGGAAGTGGTGGGTATGTTTTCTACGGCAATCATTGTAATTCCGCAGGCGAAAGCAATACTTGCGCCGCCTCCTGATACCGTCATGCGTCCGTCCTCCCTTACCGTAAGGGTCCAGCCGTTTAGCGGCCGAGCATAGCCGTCAGGCACCCGGGTTTCAGATATCGCATAGGTTCCGGGCGCGAGATAAACCGTAGCGGTATTTCCCGCCGAATTAGTTGTAAGGGTATAAGTCTTGCCCCCGGTAATAACGAATGAAGCTCCGCCCAATGCCTTGCCGCTTACGGAATCCTGCTTGTGCAGAATAACGCCGTATTCCACCGGGTTGTTCTTTATGGTGACGGTAAGACCGGCTTGAGCCTTGCCATTTACCTTTATTCCCGAGCTGTCCACAACCACCGCCGTCCTGGCATCATCCAGCACATAGCCGTCAGGCGCAATGATTTCCTGCAGTATATAGCTTCCGTAGGTCAAAGTCACCTTTGCGGTGCCGTCAGCTCCAGTGGTGATATCGTAGGTCTTGTCGCCGGTAAATCGGAAGGTAGCTCCGGGAAGAGCCGCGCCGTCCACGGCGGAAACTTTCTTCAGTGTAACCTCCTTTGTAATAGCCTTGTTTGTAACGCTGGCAGTATACACCAGACCTACCTCGGGAAGCGCAGTACCCTGGCTTCCGACCTTTACCTTGCCGTATTCGTCCACCTGGAAGTCTATGGGGTTATCCCAAAGCTTATAGCCATCCGGCGCCTTCGTCTCCTTCAGTCGGTACAAGCCCATGGTAAGGTCGGTAAAGGTGGCTATGCCGTTGTGGTTTGTGACGGCAACGGAAACCTGACCGTCCTCCTTGCCATCCTTAAGGCGGTACAGAGTAAACTCAGCGCCGCTCAAGCGCAGCTCATGCTGAGCTTCGTCTATTTTTATTATGCCTACCGCGGTGCGCCTTAGCAGGTTCTCCACAGCTATCTCCAGGCCCGCGTCTGCATTTTCCGCCGTAATGGAAAACTCTCTCGCCTCGTCCAGCGGTACATATCCCGCGGGAGCCTTTGTCTCGGTAAGGGTATACTTGCCCTCCGGGAGCTTTTCCAGGATAACGCTGCCTGCGGTTATAGTCTCGGTGCCGCCATTTGAATTCAGTGTATAGGTATTGCCCTCAACATCCCACCTGACCTTGTTGCCCAGCTCATCCGTAAGGATAAACTCGGCGCCGTCAAGCGTCTTTGCAGGATCCTCATGGTCCGCCTTTTTGAGCTTGACCGTGCCAAGTATATAGTTGTTTGGCACCCTTATCTCCACGGCTTTGCCATGCACCAGATCCCGGCGCGATATATTGTAGGTCTCCTCACTGATTCGGTAGCCCTTGGGCGCCTTTATCTCCCTGATGGTGTAGTCGTCATATGCGACACCCTCCAGCACCGCCCTGCCATCCGCCCCGGTGGTAACGGTTTTTGTAAAGCCCCTGCTGTCGGTAACCGCGAACTCGGCCCCCGCAAGCGCCTTGCCGTCATCATCGGCATCGTGCTTGTATATTTCTATGGCATAGCGGCTTTCCTCGTTTGAGAAAGTATAGAGGAACTCCTGGCCGTCAGCAGTACTTCCATCTATTATAAACTCGGCAGGCTCCCTGCCGCTCAGTTCATAGCCCTCCGGCGCCCTTGTTTCCACGATTATATAGCTTCCGTAGGGCACGGCAAAGCGCGCCTTGCCGTCATAGCCGGTAGTAGCCTCGGAAATAAAGGTTCTGCTGCCGTCCGCAGTTGAGTACAGGGCAAACGTCGCCCCGACCAGCGCCTGAGGCTCCTCTCCGGCGCTCTGTTTGAGCACAGTTACGGTGCGGAGTATCCTTTTGTTGGAGACCTCCAGCGCCAATGTCTCGCTCTGCCGGGTAAGCTTTATGATACTGTCCTCCGTACTGACGGCATAGCCCTCAGGCGCTTCCACTTCCTTCACGGTATACTCGCCGAAGGGCAGGTTTTGCAGCAGCACAATGCCCATTGCGTTGGTTACAAGCCGTTCCTCCGCCCCCGTTGCATCGGACACGGTGTAAATTCCGTTATTCAGGGCAAAGCGTATCTTTTTGCTCTCGCTGTCAAATACCTCGAACTTGGCGCCCTCAAGGGCCGCATCCTTGTCATCGGCGTCGAACTTGTATATCTTCAGGCTGCCGGCAACCATCTCGTTTGCCAGCCAAACTGTAAGCAATCCGCCTTCAAACGTAAACTTTTCAGCCCCCTCAACACCGGTTGCCTGCATTGCCGCGCCCTCTGAAACCGTAAAGCTCCATCCGGTAAGAGGCAGATTATAGCCCGCCGCAGCAATGGTCTCACTCACGGCGTATTTGCCCGGTGCAAGTGAAATCGTCTCGGTCATTCCATGGTCGTCCGTAACAAGAGAGTGCTTTTCGCCGTCCGCCCCGGTCACGCTGAAAGCAACGCCGGAAAGGGGTATGCCGCTGTCCTTGTCCTGCTTGACTATGCGCAGGCGGAAGCTCTGAGGCGTGTTCTTTACCGTATAGGCGGGCGCTTCGTCTGTAAGCAGTATTCCGTCAATATACACGCCCTCTGTCGTGACCTGTATATGTCTCCCGGTACCGTCCGCCACATAGCCCGCAGGGGCCTTCTGCTCTGTCAGGGTATATTCGCCGATAGGCAAGCTTATGTTTTCGGTAAGGCCATCCTCCCCTGTGGCAAATATACGGTTCACGCCCTCACCTATAATGCGGAATTCCGCACCGGAAAGCGTCAGGTTATCGCTTGCCGCGCTGACCTTGCAAAGCCTGAAGCTGTGCTCTACGGGGTCGTTCTTTACAGTGAGCACGAAGAAAGCTTCCCCTTCGAGCTGAACAAAGTTCCCGCCCGTAAGGACGCCCTCGCCGTCTATGGAAAACTCATATTCGGTATTTATGGCCGTATAGCCTGCGGGCGCAGAAATTTCCTTAATGAAGTATTCGCCGACGGTAAGGCCGGTAAATACGGCATATCCTGCGGCAGAGGTAACCGCGGTCTCAACGGGATCGGTGCCGCCCACAGTATACAGGCCAAACTCCGCTCCCGCAAGGCGCACGCCGTTTTTGTCCTCCTTGCATACTGCAACGCCCTTTTGATGGGGCATGTTCTCCGCAGTCAGCTCCAACGCCTCATCGTAACGGCCGGGGTCAACGCTGAAGGGTATATCGCCCAGCACCATATAGCCATCAGGCGCATCGGTCTCCCGCAGCAAATAGCTGCCGGCCGGCAAGCCGAGTATTTCAACGCCGTCTTCGGGAATTTCAATTTCTGTCACGCCGCCTCCGGCAGAGTAAGCGTACGCCCCATTGCTGCCGCTCAGGGCAACAGGCTGCTCCTCCCCGCTGTCAAGGCCATAAAGGCTGAACCTGGCGCCGGCAAGTAACTCTCCCTTTTCATCCACCTTTTTCAGCTTAACGGCGGTGGGATAATCCTCCGATACGAACTGTGCGGCAATCTTCTCTCCCACCGCCGTATGGCCGGTTACCTTCACGGAATAGGATTTGGGATCGATTGTATATCCGTTTGGCGCAGCGATTTCAGTTATGTAATAGACGCCCATGACGGGAACCTCCACCGTGGCCGTACCGTCTTCTCCCACGGCGACCTCCACATAGAAACCGTTGCCGGATACGGCAAACTTTGCCCCGGAAAGAAGCTGCCTTGTATTTATGTCCACCTTCGTTATGCCCAGCGCATACCTGCTCTTTTGGTCTTCAAAGGTAAGCTCTGTGCTTGCGCTGCCGCCCTCGCCGGCATTTGTAATGCTGAAATACTTAACCTCGTCCGAGAGCTCATAGCCGGCGGGAGCCATGGTTTCTCTTACCGCATAGTCGCCAAAGGGTATGCCGGTCAGCGTAACCTTCCCGTCCGAATTGGTGGTAACGGTATAAAGCGCGGTCGCATCTGTTCCGTTTGTCTCATAATCGTTTTGCTCGTATACCTTGAATTCAGCGCCGGAAAGGAACTTTTCACCATCTTCCGCGTCCTTTTTCGTTATTGTAAGGGAGCCGGTATAGGGGACATTCTTTACCACTATTTCGTTTGGACCCTCTGCGGTCACCACAAAGCGTATGGGAGTTTCATCCAGAACATAATTGTCCGGCGCTTTGGTTTCTTTCAGATAGTATACGCCGAGGGGCAACTGTACCGTATTGGTTTCACCTTTGTTTACGTAAATGAATATGCCTTCCTCGCCTATGCTCTGCTGATCCTTGTCCAGCACTTCAAACACGGCGCCGGAAAGTTCCGTCTTTCCGTCCGCGCTCACCTTTTTAACGGTAACCTCCCTGTGGGTTGTATCGTTTACCCAGGGCGCACCGGGGTTGGCCGTGAGCTCAATTTCCTCGGTGGCAGCTGCACCGCCTACGCTTACGTACCGCACATCCTTGCTCAGTTCATAGCCGGCCGGGGCCAGATACTCGGTAAGCTTGTACACGCCGTATGGAATCTGGGTAAAGCTGACCTTGCCCTCAGCATCTGATACGGCATAAAGAGGCCGGCTCACAGAATAGCTGTTGCCCGTGCCTTCAACAAGCTCCAGCTTGAATACTGCACCGGAAAGCACGCCTCCGCCGCCGTTCTGCTTGACAAAGCTGATTTCGCCCAGCTTCAGCTCATTTACCACAGGCAAGGCGATAGTGGTATTGTGCTTAGTCGCAGTCACTACAACAGGTATATCCTGTTCCGGCACCAGACCTTCGGGAGTAACCGTCTCATCCAGATAATAAGTGCCCCAAAGCAGGCCGTCCAGCTTTATTTCGCCCCGGCTGTCGGTGGTAAGCTCGGTTCCCTCTTCGCCAAGGCCGGTATAGGCATATACCCCGTCGCTGCCGCTGGCGACGACGAACTTACCCGTGGCGCTGTCCCGCATGACAAAGCTTACGCCCTCCAGCAGCTTGCCGTTTGAATCCGACTTGACCAGCTTAAGGGCTGCCTTAATGCGGGTATTCTTGACGGATACGCTGGTTTTGGGATCATCAATAATGAAATTCTCGCTGTCCGTTGCAATGATATATCCGTCCGGGGCCGCTGTTTCCTCAAGGGTATACCGGCCCATGGGAATGTATTCGAGAATGAAAGTGCCGCTGCCGCCCGTTACGAACTGAGTGGCGTCAGCTGCGGAGTCCGAAAGTCCGCTGTACGTATACTTTCCCTCGCTGCCGGCGGCGATAACGTATTTATCCCCGGCCATTATTCTGAAGGTTGCGCCAGAAAGCGGGGTGGTGCCGTTGTCATCCCACTTCAATACGGTGAGCTCAGTGTGGGTATCCCTCACTTGCCCCGCATCCACAACATAATCCTCGGTATACTCCGCCGGGGTGTTGCCGCTGCCTATTGTAACGGTTACGGGCGCCGCCAGCGCATAGCCCGGAGGAGCCACGATTTCGGTTATTGTATACGTGCCGAAGGGCAGGCCTTCAAATACCACAGCGCCGTCTGTGCCGCTTTTTTGGGTTTGCTTGACGCCGTTTCCGGTAAGCTCAAACTCCGCGCCGGAAAGGGGCTTTAAGCCGTTTTCGTCGGTCTTCACCAGCTTCAGCTTGTAGCGCCTGAGACTGTTTTCGATAGCCGCTTCATATTTCCATTCGGCTTCGGCAGCATCGCCGCCTATTGTAAAGGCATGAACCTCGGCATCCGGCACATATCCCGCAGGTGCGTTTGTTTCTTTAACGTAGTATGTACCCGCTTCAAGGCCGTCGAATACTACCTTGCCGTCCGTACCGGTGGTTTTTCGGATTATCTCCTGCGTTGCCGCCGCGTCGCTGTACAGCCCGAAGGTGGCGCCGGGAAGAGGTGCGCTGCTTTCTGCGGCTTTTTTGGTTATTTCAATGCTGCCCTTTCGGGTGTCGTTTGAATAGGTCAGCGTTACGGCAGCTGCAGAATCAACCTTGACCGTTACACCGGCGCTCAGTTGGGCAGATAGCACATATCCCGCAGGGGCGGCAGTCTCTTTCAGTATGTAGTCGCCGTAGGGAAGCCCGGTGAATTCCGCCACGCCGTCCGCATTGGTAGTTTCAGGATCTCCAACCTGCGTAGTTCCGTCGCTCTCGTACAGCGCAAACTCGGCGCCCTGAAGCAGCGCACCACCCTTGCCAGTTTTTGTAACCTTAATGGACCCGAACTGCCGGATGTTTTTCCAGGAAATAGTTATATCGCTTCCTATGGCGGTAGCCCCCGCCGCACCTTCTATGGATACTACGGTACCGGTTGCATCTATCGTTACAACAATCGGGCCGGCAAAGCCGGAATAACCATAGGGCAGCGTTTCGGTAACCGTATACGTACCGGCAGCGAGGTCTTCAAACTCGGCAACGCCGTTTGCGCCGGTTACCTCGGATATCGTCTGTCCGCCAGCCGTCAGAGTAAAGGTCACGCCCTGCAGCGCGTCGCCTTTTTCGTCCGTCTTTTTGATCGTGATTTTGCCGTCTTCAAACCTCTTGTTCACCAGGGAAACGGTCTTGTGCGGTTCGGTTTTCAGCAGCGTTACCTTATCCGTAGTTTCCTCGCCCTGAATCAGATACCCCGCCGGCGCAGTGATTTCCTGAACATAATAGGTACCGTATGGAAGGTTATTAAAGGTCTTTATTCCGTTTACGGTGCTGAAAGCTCCTTCAACCGCTTGGCCATTGCCGCCTTCCACAACCCTGTACAGCTGATATTCACCACCGCCGATAAGGTTGGCTTCCGCCTCGCTGTCTCCATATTTCTTGAAGGTCAGCGAGCCAACGCCGGAATCCGGAACGTTTGTAACGGTCGTGGATGCCACGCCGGAACCATACAGTTGATCGTCTATGGAGATTATGGTTACCTTGCCGGTGTCCTGCTCCCGGTTTATAACCACCGTCATGTCCTTGGCCGCAACGTATTCGCTGTTTTCGTCCACGGTTTCCCGCAGAGTATAGCTGTGGGTTCCAAAGTTCAGCTTATCCGCCTGAATATACAGCGTAAAGCTTTCGCCCGCGGAATATGCGCCGGTGTTGGAAATTACGCTGCTGCCGTTCAGCAGTTCAAACCTTGCGCCACTTCCCCTATTATTTTCGCCCGTCCAGGTCTTGTTTATCGTCAGCTTTGCCTTGCGGCGGATCCATACCGTGTTGCCGACGGTGTTCTCGGCCTGCTCGCCGGGCTGAAGCTTAGCTGGGTCTACGGTCACCGTAAAGTCTATGGTGTATATGCCTGTAGGAATTGCCGCGTCGCCCACCTTGACTATATTTATCTTTTGCCCATCCTGCGTGTCCGGCTCCAGCTTAAAGGGCGCGCCGTCGTGAACAGTAACCTTTTGGGAATCGAAGCTGAAGCAGTCCTCCAGCTTGTCAAAGGTTATGGTTTCGCCGTTCTTGTAAATGCTTCCCGTACCGTACTGTGTAAGCACTATGCGGAAAGTAACTTCATTATTGGCTTCGTCGATGTCTATTACGCCCTTGCCTTCGCCGCCGGAGAGCACCTGCTTGTTGACCACCAGCCCCTCGTTGTCATAGCGGCGTATGGTTTGGGAGTTACTATCATTATAGGTATTATCAATCGACAGCGAAACGGCATTGGTTATATCGTTTGCGTCTCCTGTAACCAGGGCATGGTATCTTACAACCACGTCCACAATTACCGGCGTCTGTTCTATATTTGTATTGTCTGTGCAGATGACGGAAAAGCCCGTCGATTCTTTCTTAATAGTGACGGTGCCCAGCGTGGTACCGGTAAAGACCAGGCTGCCGCCGCTATCCGTCCCGGTAAGCTTCGTGCCGTCAATAAACAGGCTTATGCAGCTGGCCAGAGCTGCGCCCGTATTCCCGCCCACATCGCACAGGGTAAGGTTGCCGCCGCTCATGTTATCGGTAAGGGTTACACTGCCCGTATAATCGCTGTTCACACCGAAGGCAACAGCGTAGCCGATAGGGGCGTCAGGATCATTCATTACATAGCTGCCCTCTAAGCCATTCTGTGACTGGGTTTTGTTGCTCCAGATGCTTTTTTGAAGATACGGCTTTTCCTGGGGCTCGCCGGTGCCTGTTCCGGTCCCTACGCTTACGCCGATTTCACCTTCAACCGTTTCGCCAAGGCTTATTTCAACCTTGCTTTCCCCGTTGCCGTCGTAGCCTATGGTATTCACCTGCATGGTAATGCTGAACTGTATGTTCGCCCAGGTGCCGCTGCTGTTTTCTTTAAACGTGAGGACAAGAGAATGACTGCCGGGATCATAGGTATAATCTTTTTCAAAATAGGCGAAGCAGTCTTTCAGCACAGCATCCATATCCGCAGCGGTTAAAAACTCCGGAAGCTGTATGGTCAGTTTATTGCCGGGCACTATATTTGGCTCAAGCACCAGGTCGCTGTCCGCAATTGACACGGTAAAGGTATAGCTGTCGCCGTCGTTTACCGACGTCTGGGACGACGTTATTTTTATGCTGAGTCCGCCGTTTTCCGCCGCGGCAAGAAGTGCCGGTGTGCCCGGAACCGTCTGCTGCTGGGCAAGCACCGCCTCTCCGGTATCAGGGTTTATGGTGACGGGGCCGGCGGAAGGGGCCGGACTTGCTCCGCTGTCGCTTGCGGCCGGCGTTGGGCTTGCCTCGCCGCCGGTAACAGGCGCGGGGCTTTCCTGGGCCTGCCCCAGGCCGCCGTCCTCAGTGGGCACGGGAAGTTCGCCGGGAGAAGCCGTGGGCGCAGCAGTCTCTATGGGAGCGGATGGTTCCGCCGTTGCCGTAGGCTCCACGGTTATTATATTGTCGCTGCTGTCGTCGATGATTACGGTCTCATTTGCAGCCATTGCGGTGCTTACCATAAACTGTCCGATCAGCATGGAAACGACCAGGAGCATTGACAACACCCGCTTATAATTCCTTATTTTCATATTAGAAGCCCTCCTGAGTTGGTTTACTGTTGCAGTGCGGCATACACCAGCAGCCTGTGGCTGCCGACGCCGGTAGGCGTGCAGGTTACAAGGGTAAGGTTGAATCCTTCGGTATGGGCGCTCAGCGTATCCATAAGTTCCTCGGGAAGTATAATCTCTGTGCCTGTGACTACATAGGTAAAGGCACTGCCGTCGGCGCCCGTAAGTGTTACGGCGGCGCCCGGCTTCAGCTCATCAAGGCGGTTGAAGTGGCGGCCGTATTTCTTCATGCGGTGGCCAAATACTACACAGTTGCCCGCCGCACCCATCTCTGCCGAGGAGGGCAGCCAGCCGGCACCTCCCCTGAGGGAGCGTCTGTCCGCGCCGTGCATCAGGGCCATCTTAAGGTCTATATCCGGTATGCTTACGGTTCCGTAGCCAATAAGCGGAGCAGCTTCTTCCCCGTCATCTGCAGACTCTGCCGGGGTTTCTGTCTGGAAGCCCACCTCGTCTTCATCGAAAAACTCGGTCTCCTCTCCCTCTATCTCAGGGATATCCACATCGGCAATGGTGGTCTGGCCGTCTTCTATCATTGTTATTATCGCATCTTCGCTCTGCTCCCGCTTTAAGTCCAGGATAGCAGGACGAAGCAGAAACAGCCCGCCCGTTATCATGGCAAGCATTATGAGCAATATGGCAAGAGCAAGAATGCCTCGGTTCATTTTCATTGAAGCCTGTCCTTTCCGCTTATCAGAACCACGGGGCAATATGCAGGTTAAACCACGAATACCCCAGGTCGAAAGACGGTATCAGCCCCATATCCATGAGCAGCCCCGCTATCACCCACAGCATACACAATATGCCGGCTGAAAGAAACGCCGCAGCAACCCCGGTTCTCAGGCATCGCTTTGGCAAAGCATCCTGAGACGCGGTGGGGGGCCGGGATGGCGCGGGGGCATCTTCCCCTGCCGGCTCCGGCGCAGGTACTGCCGCATCATGGTCCGCGGGAACACCGGGTTCAAAAGCAGCCGCCTTCTGTACCGGTATTAATTTTTCACCGGATACCGATGTTGCCTGAAACGCATTAAAAAACATTTGCTCGCAGGGCTTGCACAGCATTTCCTCCTGAACCCGCTCCGCCCTGCGGTACAGCAATGCCTCCAGCGGATCGCTGCTGTCCGCTGCGCTTACCGTGGAGTACATATCTATAAGGGCGGTTTTCAGCGCCTCCTTTGCCAGCTCTTTGTTTCCCGACCTGGCTAAAAGCCGTTCGTAAACAGGTCTGCCATAAGTAAGCACCATCATTCGAAACGCCTCGTCGTCGCGCGCTTTCAATCCATGCAGCAGCTGTAATGAGTCCATATATCCTCCCAGAAAGCTGACAAATAATATTTTTATGTACATTATTTCCCTAATTTACATCATTGAATTATCTCATAAAAAGCAAAGATATGCAATAATTCACCTGCCTGTGCAAAAAAAAACTCATGTTTTTTGTACAAAAAATGCCGCCATACCCTTTTATGGCGGTTCGTTTTTGTTTTATCCCTATTTTTGAATATTGAATAGAAGGCGATTGTATTGCGGGACATTATGATACTTATGTGGGTGATAAAAAGTGCACATTCGATTAAGTGTTTAAACTAATATTACACCTGCATCTAAATTGACCAGTAACGCCAATCACAAAAAGCATCCAAAGGGTGCTTTTTTGTTATTCTCATGAGCGGGGGGTTGAAGCCGCATCCGAGCCTGTGCAGCAAAGCGCTGCCTCCCCTTTCAGCGCTGATGGCCACACAGACCAACAGCTTTGTATCCATTCTCTTTATTGTAGAAAAACACTCTCCAACCGTGATATTCCTCACCGTCTTCCCCTTTGCTATAATCAAACCAGAAAGCAGCGCTGCTTCAAATGAAAAGGAGCATACATAACCATGATGAAACTTCAACTCGGTAAGACTCTGAAACGCCTGCGCAGAGAAAAAGACATTACGCAGGAGGAACTTGCGGAAATTCTGGGAGTCTCCTTCCAATCTGTTTCCCGTTGGGAGCTTGGGGTGTGTTACCCCGACATGGCCCTGCTGCCGGCAATCGCAAGCTTTTTCAACATAACGGTGGACGCTCTGCTTGGAATCGACGATGTCACGGCGCGCCAAAAAGTGGAGCAGTATCTTTCGCGTTTTCAGGAGGCGCTCGCCAAGGGGGATGTGGATGCCTGCATTGCAATTGCGCGGCAAGGCATTTCGGAATTTCCCAATGATTATGCGCTGCTGAACAAGCTGATGTATGCGTTGTTTCTTTCCGGCGATGCTGACGGAAATCTCCCCGGCTGGGAAGAAGCGATACAAAAGAACGACGCTGAAATCATCGCACTCGGCGAACGCATCATGAAATATTGTCCGGATCAGGATATCCGTTTGGAAGCCACAGCCCGCCTCGCCTTCCACCACTGTGAAATGGGCCGCAAGGTACGGGGTCGCGAAATCTATGAATCGCTGCCTTCCTGGGAATTCAGCAGGCAAAACCAGATTTGGTGGGCGCTTGAAGGCGAAGATCGTCTGGAGAACTGCCGGGAGCGCATCCGTGCGGGCTATGCGCTGATCTGCGGAGGGATTTATAACCTTGGTTATGGAAAGCTTCTGCCGGACGCAGCGCTTGCCACAGCATTCCAAAAATCATTTGCGTTGGAATGCTGGATGTATGACGGCCGGGGTGCTCCATACCGTTTTCCACAAATGCGCTGCCAGTATGCCGGGGTGCTCGCGAGGCTTGGCAAGCCGGATGAAGCGTTCGCACAGCTGAAGCTTGCCGTTGCCGAAGCAAAGGAGTTCGACGGCCGGCCGGATACATGGACAGCCGCCAGCCTTTTGCTGGGAGAATGGCGGGAAACGCGCTCCGGCTTTGAAACGACCGATTCCCGGCCCTGCCGTGAAATCATGCGGGACAAATGGTTACAGCATCCGGATTTTGACCCCATCCGGGGCATGGCGGAGTTTAAGGAAATTGAGGCGGCACTTTCCGCATAACCTCATGTGCCGTCAGCTTTCGGAAATGGATCAGGGAAGGGGTTCTCCCTTCAGGAGCCCTTCCCTGCTTTCTTATTCTGTGCTTTTGCAGCCAAAAGCTGTACCCGTTCCCCGCTGCGGCGGCAGCGAGAGCTTGCCCAGCACAGCCGCCTCCCATGCGCCCGTCACGCCCGGCAGCGCGTTTGCGCAGCCCCGCCGGCAGCAATCCGCCAGCAGCGCAAAGGCGACCGCCTCCTTCGCATCGCTGGAAAAGCCCAAGTTCTCCTGCGTCATTACGCGGATTCCATGCACCGCAAACCGCCGCTCCAGCATGCGGAGAAGCGTTTGATTATAGCTTCCTCCGCCGCCTGCGATCAGTTCATCTGCCCGGGTGTGCGGCAGCACATAGCGCTCGTATGCATCCGCGATCGACCATGCCGTGAGCTCCGTAACCGTTGCAAGCAAGTCTTCCGGCGAAAGCCCGTCTGCTTCCGGCCATGCCAGCATTTCTGCCGTATATTGCGTGCCAAAGCGTTCCCGGCCCGTGGTCTTGGGCAGGGGCAGCGCATAATAGCCATTCTCCCGGAGCCGGGCAAGCAGCGCTTTATTTGTGCGCCCGCGCGCGGCGATTGCGCCGCCCGCGTCATAGGTTTGTCTGCCGTCCGTTACAGCCGCAGTTACCGCATCGATAATCATGTTGCCGGGGCCGGTGTCAAATGCAAAGATATCCTCCGGCCGTGCTGCCGCAGGGAGCACCGTCATGTTTCCAATGCCCCCGATATTTTGCAGCAGAATGGTTTTATCTTCCCTGCGGTACAAAAGATATTCCGTGAATGGGACAAGCGGCGCGCCCTGCCCGCCGAGCGCCATATCCGCCACGCGAAAATCCGAAACCACCGGCACGCCCGTGCGCGCTGCGATGACGGCGCCTTCGCCGATCTGCACCGTATAGCGGATTGGGTATCCATCCTGTCCTGAGGGTTCCGGCGCATGCCAAATCGTTTGCCCGTGCGAGCCGATGAGGTCAATCTCTTCCGGCCGGAACCCTGCTTTCGCAATCACGGAAAGCGCCGCTTCTGCATAAAGTTCTCCCAGGAGGAAGTTCATATAGCCGACGCGGTCCACCGTTGCGGCTTCCGGGCGGAACAGCGAAAATATTTTCTCCCGTACCGTCGGTGGGAATGGCTTGTTTTCAAACGCCAGCAGCTTCACGCATGTGCTTTGCGAAATTTCCACCAGCGCAGCGTCGATTCCATCTACCGACGTGCCGGACATCATCCCCACCACCCTGCGGATGGCCTGCTTTTGCTTCTGCATGCTGTGTCCCTTCATTCCGTCTCGCGCAGATAGGCGTCCAACGCATCCGCAATGCGCAGCACCGTATCAAGGCAACGGGTGTCTTCCTTCCTGTATCGCTCCATCAGCGCGCTGCATTCGATGCTGCCGCATTCCGCCTCCACTTTATTTACAAAGCCTGCGGAGAGCTCCTTAAAGCCCTCTGTGGCATGTGCCCTTCCATTCGCGCGCAGGCAGCCAAGCGCCGCAAGCGCGCCGCAAACCGCACCGCAGGCACGCTCGCAGCCCATACCTGCGCCAAAGGCGCTCACAAGCCGGTGTGCGCCCTCTGGAAGGCCCAGCGCATACGCATCGTTTGCAGCAAGCAAAAGAGTTTCCGCGCAGTTGTAATCGCCTTCGAGATAATACGTTTCCACAAAATCGCGTATCATGCGTTTTTCCTCCATAGCCGAATATTTTTTCCAGTATACCACCTTTCTGCCTTCCGGCAAAGCCTTGCAGCGCGCCCCGCCGTGCGTTATACTGTTGTCGAATCCTGTTGTGCAAAGGAGAATCCGCATGATTTATTACAACCAAAACGATTACGCCCATGTTCCTTATCCCTCTGAAGCCCGCCCGCAGTCCAACATTAAAAGCAGCGGCTGCGGTGTATGCTCTGCCTGCATGGTCGTGGAAAGCATGACCGAGCACAAGCTTTCCGTGGAAGAGTGCGCAAAGTTTTCGCTTTCTGTCGGCGGACGCGACAACGACGGAACGAATATGGAAAAGCTGGCCCCCCCGCTGTGCGAACGTTTCGGCCTTGCGTTTGAGGCGACGGACGATAAGGAAAAGGTGCTGGAGTTTCTGAACAACAACCGCGGCATGGTGATCGCCAACCCAGGCGGCGATCGGGAAGGGCACATCGGCCTTTTCACAACAAGCGGGCACTATATCGTGCTTGCGGAGGCCCGGCAGCGCACCGTGCGCGTCCTTGACCCCAACCTCAAACCCGATAGTTTTGACCGGGAAGGCCGCAGGGGCATGGTGTTTGTGGATGGCGAAAACATCTATTGCGACATCGATGTAGTCGTGGAGGATTGTCTGAACCGCTCCCCCGCGTTTTTCCTGTTCCGAAAAGCATAATTTGCATTTCATGCCAAAGGCGGTCGCGTATGCGGCCGCCTTTGTTGCGTGTGTCAAAAAGCCCTGTTCGCGTTTTCCAAAACTGCGGTTATGCGGACATTCCGTTAAGCTGCTCCCATTCCAGGCGCGTATACTGTTCCAGCAGCACCGTACCGTCGCCGCGGCAGAACGTTATGAACTTCGTTTCCTCCCGCCCATACAGCGCACGGGATACGATTTCTTCCCCGGCGAGATCCCGCTTCACGGTTTCCACGATCAGGTATTCCGTGCCCGGCAACGGCACGATCTCTTCCGGCAGCGCACCGGCATCGTATTCCGTCCGCGCAACAACGGCATGTCCCGCATCCATCTGCAAAACGTTGATCCGCTCCGCCGGGAACTTCGATTCGATGCGAACCGAAACCGAAGCGCCGGTTTCCACGGATTTTCCATCCACCGTAACCGTTTCCGTTTCATCGAACTTCGTGCTGAAGCTTGCCCCCTCTGTCATCCCTCCCGCAAGAGAAGTTCCATGCCCCGCCGTAAGGTACACGCTTCCGTCCGTGCTTTGATAAACCGGGTTGAGATACCAGACGACCGTCTCCGTTTCAGCAGCTGCTTCAACATAAAGCACTGCCTCAAGGTCAATCCGCTTCGCCTCTTCCGTATCGGTTATGGCCTGATGAACGCCGCTGATCCCGGGATCGGAGATCAAATGCGTGGTGATGCCTTCCTCCACGACAAAATAACGGATGCCTTCTATGCCCTCGAACGTGCAGTCAAACCATTCATGCTGTTCGCCTGCATCGTCGGTGCGCGTTTCCCGCGTCAGCGTCGCATACAGCCGGCCTCCATACGCCGCAGTGTCCGTTTCGTCAATGGCATGCCCGCCTCCGGCAAGCGCCCCCGCGTTGTCGTTAAAATATCCTTCCCAATCGAACAGGTCCAGATGTTCCCTGGTCAGGAACACGCCGATCAGCCTGTCGCGTTCGGCGGACTCCGTTTCGCCGCCCTCCTCCTTTGCAAGCTGACAGCCCGCAAACAGGAACAACGCCAAAAGCGCAATGTCCAGCGCAAGGATTCTCTTATATTTTTTTCTGCATTTCATGTTCCTCTTCCTCCAGTCTCCCATCGAATTTCAGGATATCCCCCACATCGCAGTGAAGGAAATAGCAGATGCGGTTGACGGTGCCGAACCGGATGCCCTTCGCCTTCCCGCTGCGCAGGATGGAAAGGTTGGCCTCCGTAATGCCCACAAGCGCACACAGCTCCTTTGAAGTCATGCCGCGGGCTTTCAGCACATCTTCCAAGTGAACCTTGATTGCCATAAGCGCGCCTCCTCAAATAAAGCTGTCGTTCTCATCCTTCAGGCGCTTGTTTTCCCGAATATATTGTGAAAGCAGCAACACAGAAAGTACAAACGCGGCGGACAACAGCGGAAGTTCCGCAACGGCATCCACCGTAAGCAGGCGCGGAAGGAAGATAAGCTGCAGCAGGTTGAACGCGATGTTCACCAACATGCCGGCGGCAAGCGCCCGGCCGCACAGGCGGGAAAGCCGTTTTGCAGCGGCAACGGCCGCTTCCGAATAGCGCGAGAGCGACTGTTCCCGGAGCAGTGTGAGCGCCGCGCACGCCACAAGCACATTCAACACATACGGCAGCGCATCCGCAATGTAGCGCAGCACAAGGAACGTATAGCTCAGCGCAAGGCCCTGCTCGTTTCCGACATTTCCCTCCCGCAGCGCGGCAATGGAATCAACAAGTTCCCCGAAGCACGTGCCGAACGCCGCACAAACGAACAGCACGCTGAGCGCATACAGCAACACTGCAAGGCACTTTTGCAGCTGCGGAAGGTCTGCCGCAAAAAAACGCCGGAGCGTGCGCAGCACAGCGTATCCCAACAGCACGGAATACACGATGATACCAAGCACAGCCTTTCCGAAGGGCTGACCCTCCGCACTGCCGAGAAACGCCCCCAACAGGCCGGGGTTTATCATCCAATACAGAACGGGGAACAGCACCGCGCTTAACACGGGCAGGAGCGCATCCTCCGGACAAAGGCCCCGCCTGCGCCGGATGAGCAGCAGCGTGCATGCCGGAAGGAGGCAGACCATCCCATACAGCGCAAGTGCCGCCGCGTTGCCCGCACTGCTGGAAAGCGAAAGCGCCCGCAGGCCGAGCCCGATCTGCTCAAACGGGAACGCTGAGACCGCAGTAAAAATTCCTGGCAGCGCCGCATCCCCCAATTGCGCCGCCAGGCAGAGCACCCCTGCGGCAGCAAGGACAGCATAAAGTTTATTTTGCTTCATAACGCCTCCATAATTATTGCCAAACGATAATATATATCTTTAGTATAGCAAAAAATTATTGTTTGTCAATAATTTTTCGGCATATTTCCATGAGATCCCTTCTTCCCAAACGGAGTCCCGTTTTCTCCGCAGCAGAAAGCCGGAGCATCTGCTCCGGCTTTCTGCCTGGTGTGCTTTATTTGCATATCTCAGGATATTTATTTCCCATGGCACTTGCCCGCATAGGGGCAACCGCAGCACCCGCCGCCGCAGCCGCCTTCGTGCGCATGCTTCTTTTTGTCGCGGTGCATGGCACAAAGGGAAAGGGCCAGCAGCGCCGCCACGGCGAGGCCAACCAAAAGGGTGGCGAGATGATCCAGAATGAACTGCAGCATGGGGGAACCTCCTTTTTCTGCTATGTTTCATACGCGGCGGATCACGCTTCAAGCTTGGTTTTCATGGTAAGGTGTTCGGATTCGCGGTAAGGCCTGATCAGCATGTAAAGCAACGCCACAAGGCAGAGGAGCGCTGCTACAGTGCCCACGCCAAACGCACCGGTCGAAGCCCAAATGCCGAGCTGGTATACAATGAGCGAGATCACATAGGCAAACACGCATTGGTAGCCGACTGCGAAGCAGGTCCATGCGGCATTGGCCATTTCACGCTTGATCGCACCGATCGCCGCAAAGCAGGGCGCGCAGAGCAGGTTAAAGATCAGGAAGCAGTATGCGCCAAGCGGGGTGAACACGGCCGCGATGGGCGCAAGTTCGTTGAACATGCCGTTTTCAACCAGCTCCAGCGCGTCGCCTGCCACACCGTAGAGCACGCCAAACACGCCCACAACCTCTTCCTTTGCGACAAGGCCCATGATGGTTGCCACGCTGGATTGCCAGGTGCCAAAGCCCAACGGCTTGAAAATGGGGGCAATTGCACCGCCGATGGCGGCGAGGATGCTTGCGTTCATGTCCTCCACCATCTGGAACGTGCCTTCCACAACGCCGAAGCTCTTCAGGAACCATATGAGGATGCTGGATGCCAGGATAATGGTGCCCGCCTTTTTAATGAAGGACCATCCGCGTTCCCACATGCTGCGCAGCACGTTCATTGCGCTCGGCACATGGTAGGCGGGAAGCTCCATGACAAACGGAGCCGGGTCCCCGCGGAACATCTTCGTTTTTTTCAGGATGATGCCGCTGATGATGATGGCCGCAACACCAACAAAGTATGCAGAGGGAGCAACCCACCATGCGCCGCCGAAGATTGCGCCTGCGATCAGGGCAACAATGGGCATTTTCGCGCCGCAGGGGATAAATGTCGTCGTCATGATGGTCATCTTGCGGTCGCGGTCGTTTTCAATGGTGCGGGAAGCCATGATGCCCGGGATACCGCAGCCGGAGCCGATCAGCATCGGGATGAAGCTTTTTCCGGAAAGGCCGAACTTGCGGAAGATGCGGTCCATGATGAACGCTACGCGCGCCATGTAGCCGATGTCCTCCAGGATGGCCAGGAACAGGAAGAGGACGAGCATCTGCGGCACAAAGCCGATCACCGCACCCACACCGCCGACGATACCATCCACGACGAGGCCAACGAGCCAATCTGCGGTGCCGATGCCTGTGAGCCACTCACCGAGCGGGCCCTGGATCCATTCGCCGACGAATACGTCGTTGGTGAAATCGGTCACGATGCTGCCGATGGTGGTAACGGAAACGTAATATACGAGCGTCATCACAGCAACGAAGATCGGCAGCGCCAGATAGCGGTTGGTCACAATCCGGTCGATCTTATCCGAAACCGTCAGGTGCTCCTTGCGGGCCTTTTTCTTTACGCAGGCCGTCATCAGGCGGCTGATGTAAGCGTAGCGTTCGTTGGTGATGATGGATTCCGCATCGTCGTCAAGCGCCTTCTCGCACTCCGCAATATGCTCCTCAATGTGAGCAAGCACACCGGCATCGAGGTTGAGCTGATCCTTCACGCGCTCGTCCCGCTCGAAGAGCTTCACCGCATACCAGCGCAGGTGTTCGGGCGCGACTTTGCCTTCCAGCGATTCCTCGATGTGCGCGATCGCGTGCTCGACCGTCCCGCCAAACACAGAGGGCAAATTTGCACGTACTCCCGCTCTTGCAAGCTCTGCTGCGCGCTGTGCAGCCTTTCCGCTGCCTTCGCCCTTGAGTGCGGAAGTTTCGATAATCTCGCAGCCGAGCGCCTCGGAAAGCTTCTTCACGTCGATCCTGTCGCCGTTTTTGCGCACAAGATCCATCATGTTCAGCGCGATCACCATCGGCACGCCCACTTCGAGCAGCTGCGTGGTCAGGTACAGGTTGCGTTCGATGTTGGAGCCATCCACGATGTTGAGGATTGCATCCGGCTTTTCATTGATGAGATAGTTGCGTGCGATGACTTCCTCCAGCGTGTACGGAGAAAGCGAGTAGATGCCGGGCAGGTCCTGGATGATGATATCCTTTTCGCCGCGCAGTTTGCCTTCCTTCTTTTCCACAGTAACGCCCGGCCAGTTTCCCACGTATTGCGTGCTGCCGGTCAGGTCGTTGAACATGGTTGTCTTGCCGCAGTTCGGGTTGCCGGCAAGTGCGATTTTAATGCGCATCGTTTCTCTCCCCCTCCTTATATGATCTCGATCATTTCGCAATCGGCCTTGCGCACGGAAAGTTCGTAGTTGCGCACAGTTACCTCAACAGGGTCTCCCAGCGGCGCCACCTTTCGCACATAAATTTCCGTGCCCTTGGTGATCCCCATGTCCATGATGCGGCGTTTCACAGCCCCTTCGCCGTGCAGGCGCGCCACAATGGCCGTCCCGCCGACTTTCACATCTCTCAGCGTTTTCATCTTAAGCCCCTCCTTTTTGTTTTTCCTTCAAAACACCGCCTGCCGGACGGTTAAACCAGAATGCGGTTTGCCATGCCGCGGTCAAGCGCAATGCGCGTCCCCTTTACGGAAAGGATCATGTTCCCGCCGGTTTCGTTTATTACCGTAATGCATTCGCCCACCACAAAGCCAAGCTCCGCAAGATGTTGGCGCACCTCGTCTTTGCCGGTTATTTTTTTGATGAAATTGCGCTCTCCGTTTTTCGCCATCGTCAACGGCATCATTGGATCCTCCTTCCACTTGTTTAGTTTGTTTAACCTAACTATAGTTCCAAATATATGGGTTAGTTTATGCTAACCCTTTCGCCGATTCGTAGTTTAATTCATCTAACCATTTTTGTCAATAGCTTTTCCTTCTTTTTTTTGCTGTTTCAACCCATATAGCCCTATACCCCGCAAGCGCAATAATTTGGCGAATCCTGCCTTCCTCCACAGGCTCTTTTGCACGCAGGGTAACACGCGCATGCGGAACATCCGCCCGTGCCAACATGCCCTCCTTCTGCCCATGGAATGCGTTTTCAAGGCGCGTGGCACAGTTGCCGCAGTGCATACCCTCCACAGTGATTTCATATGCATAAGGATAATGCGTCTCATCCGAATCCCGCGCGCCAATGCGCTTTTCCTTCTCCACGCTTGTGCCGCAGCAACCGGAGGAAAGCTTTTTCATGTAGGACTTTACGCCGAACACAACCGCTGCCACAAGAACCACGATCAGAACTGCCGTTCCCATACCGTTTCTTTCGCTCTCTTTCGTTTTATTTCGCACGGTTAGTGTAATCTAACCTTATATCAGTCTAATCCATCCAGCCCGTATTGTCAACCACCTGCAAGCGCAGAGCACTTCTTTAAAGCTTTTGCTTGACAGTGAAAGGCCGCCATGGTATGATTGCGTTAGTTAGATTATTCTAACCTCCAGTGTCACCCTAATTCGGGAGGGCGGCGCCATCCGCTCTCCCGGCTATGGGAACTTAACTTTACCAACGTCTCATGGTACATGGAGTCTCTTTTCAAAGCGGAAGAGGGCCGTGCTTATCACGGCCCTCTTCCGCTTCTTTGCGGCGCGTGCAAATTGACATGCAACTTCCTTGATGATATATTACACATATCAATTCAAACGAGGTACCGCTATGTATCAGCAACATCTGAAAGATGAAAAAAGCACCTCCCTTACGGACTTCCTGCTCGTTATCGTATTCCTGCTGCTCGCCATATTCATGCGGCAGATTGTTGATTTTTGCGCCTCCCTGCCTGCCCCCTGGCGCAGCATAAGCCAACTTGTTCTGTTCGCTGTGTTTGTCGGCATCTGCCTTTTCATCTATAAGCGCCGCATTTGCGCTTTCCGCTATACCGTCATCTTCCAGCCCGCCCCGGAAGGTCAGCTCGACAAGTTTGGCAACCAGCTCGTTTGGCCATGGCCCATCGGCACAGTGCTTTTTGAGCGCATGGTTGGCGGCAAAGGAAAGATTGCACAGGAAATCGCGCCTTCTGAACTCGTTGCGCTCGTAAAGCCGGATGCGGTTGGCCTGTTTTCATCGAAAGCTATGCTGAAAAAACCCGGTTTTTTCAACACCGAGCGCCTGACGCGCTTTTCGTCCAAGACGGCAAGCATGCTCGTGTTCGAGCGCGGCGGGAAGATTGGCTACATCCTCTTCCACCCGGATGAAACGCTTACAGGGCACATCGAAGTGTTGCTTGCCGCAAAGCGGGAGGCAAAGGCCGAGGCTGAAGCCGGGGATGCGGGCGCGGGGCAGGCCGATGCATAACGAAATTCCCCGCACCCTGCCGGAAACCATCGGCGATTATGCTGCAGCAGGTGCGGCACGCTTTCATATGCCCGGCCATAAAGGGCAGGGCATGATGGGCCCTTTGGGGATGGCGCTCGCCCCTTGGGATGTAACAGAGCTTCCCGGCACGGACGACCTCCACGCGCCGGAGGGCGCAATCCTTGCAGCCGAGCGCGCTTATGCCGAAGCCTATGGCGCACGGCACAGCTTCCTGCTCGTAGGCGGCTCCACGGCCGGCATTCTTGCGATGCTCCTTGCGCTCGGCAAAAACAAGCGCGTGCTGCTTGCGCGGGATTGCCACAAATCCGCTGTTGCGGGCGTGGCGCTCGCCGGGCATGCATGTGATTTTATTTATCCCGAAACCGCGGTGGGCAGGCCGTTTTGCGGCGTTGTAACGCCGGAGGCAGTCGAAACAGCGCTTGCCCGCAGGCGGGCGGACGCCGTATTCATTACAAGCCCAAACTACTATGGCGCATGTGCGGATGTTGCCGGCATCGCCAAAGTCTGCCGCCGCCACGGCGCGTTGCTGCTGTGCGATCAGGCACATGGCGCCCATTTCCCGTTTGTGCCGGGTCTTTCCGCACATGCCGCCTCCGCCGCGGATCTTTGGTGCGTCAGCGCACATAAAACGCTCCGCGCCATGACGCAGTCAGCCGTGCTGCATGCATCCCCCGCGTGTCCCCTTTCGGATGCGCACATCCGCAAAACCCTCTCCCTCATCGAAACCAGCAGCCCCTCTTATCCGCTGATGCTCTCGCTTGACTGGGCGCTGAACCAGGCAAAAACCGGCGAATGGGAACGCCACGCCGCACGCGTGCTTGCCCTGCGTGCGCGCTTTGCAGCGCACCCCGTCGCAGGCGTTTCGCTGCTTGAAGCTGCCGTTCCCTTTGCGGCGCTTGACTTCACGCGGCTCGTGTTTCTGGTAAACGGGCGTGGCATCAGCGGCGCAATGGCGCAGGATGCGCTCATCGGGTGCGGCGTTGTGCCCGAGATGGCGGATCTTGCCTCCGTGGTGTGCATTACCTCCCCTGCCGACCCGGACGCCTGGTATGCCAGGCTTTTTACAGCTCTCACAGCGCTGCCGCTGGGCAATGGGCAGTTTTCATATCTCCCGCCCGTCGCAGTACAGAAAACGCCTGTGCTGCGTGTACGGGATGCATTGCTTTCCCCTTCGGAACCTGTTTCGCTGGAAAACTGTGCCGGGCGCGTCTCCGCGCAGGCTGCGGGAGCATACCCGCCCGGTGTAGCGACGCTTTTCCCCGGCGAGCGCATTGAGGAAGCGGATGTACGGCGCATGCTTGCGTTCCGGGAGGCAGGGCTTTCGCTCTTTGGCGTGACGGAAGGCCGAACTGCTTGCGTGAAAGAAGAAAAAGCGGTATAATTATGAAAAGTCATTCCGTATGATATTGTAAAGGAGTTTGCGTTGCTTTTATACCAAACGGTTTTGTTCGACCTTGACGGCACGCTCATTGAATCCGCCCCCGGCATCTTCGCCTGCGCGCGCGCTGTGATGCAGGAAATGGGGCTTCCGCCCATGACGGATGCGCAGCTGCGCCCCATGGTCGGCCCGCCGCTCGCCGTATGTTTCAGCGACGTAATCGGCGTTCCAAAGGATCGCGTACAGGAAGCGGTGGACCGCTACCACTTGCTTGCGAAAACCGTCGGCCTTGATGCGATTCACCCCTATCCCGGCATTCCGGCCCTTCTCGCAGGGCTTAAGGCCGCGGGCGCATGCGTATGCGTCGTTACCTCTAAGGTGACGCCCACCGCACAGGCCCATCTTGAGCGCTACGGCCTTGCTCCCTTTATCGACCGCCTCTGGGGCGGCATCCCCGGTGGTAGCGCGGAAAAAACCTTCCTGCTGCAAACGGCGCTGGATGCGCTTCATGCGGAAAAAACTTCCATTGTTATGGTGGGTGACAGGCATTATGACCTGCGCGCCGCACAGGCCGTCGGCATCCCTTCCATCGGCGTGCTGTATGGCTACGGCAGCGCCGAGGAGATCGCTTCCTGCGCGCCGACACACACCGCAGCAACCGTAGAAACCCTCGGCCGCCTGCTGTTATCCGGCAGCGCAACCTTGCAATAACATCCGAAAGGAGTGCATCCTATGAAACTGATCTTCGCAATCGTACAGAACGACGATTCCAAGAGGCTCGTAAAAGCACTTGTGCAGCACAACATCAGCGTAACCCGCATTTCGACCACCGGCGGTTTCCTGCACGGCGGCAACACCACGCTGATGATCGGTGTGGAAAAGGAAAAGGTTCAGGAAACGTTGGATGTGATCAAAGCCAAATCCAGCACCCGCAAGGAGTTTATGGTGATTCCCTCTGCTTTGCCGGGTTATACGGACAGCTCCCCCACGCCCGTGCAGGTCACGCTCGGCGGTGCGACCGTGTTTATCGTTGATGTGGAGGATTTCCAGAAGTTTTGAGCAAGGCCTTTCAAAGGGCTGAGGAACGCCTGCTCTCCGCCATCGGCGCAGCGCGTGTTTCTCATGCCTTTTTTATTTCAAGTCTGGATTCGGAACCAGCAGTCCGGCTGGCTCGCCGCGCTGCCGCGCTCGTTTGCACGGGCGAGGCGGACGAAGCGCGCCTTGCACAAAGCGCAGGGTTCCGTGCATATGACGGCGCGTCCATGCGCATAGATGATATAAGGGAATTGATCGCCGGGCTTGCGCAAAGCCCGCTGAATGGGCAAATGCGCTGCACGCTCATTGAAGCTGCACACGGCATGAGCATCCCCGTGCAGAACGCGCTTTTAAAAACGCTGGAAGAACCGCCTTCCTCTGCGGTTTTTATTTTAACGGGCAACATCGCGGGCGTTCTCCCCACGGTTGCTTCCCGTTGCGCCGTGATACGCAGAGGCCTGTCCTCCGCATCCGAAATTGAATCGTTGCTGCTTTCGCGCGGGGCTTCCCCTGCGGAGGCGCGGTTTTATGCGGCGGCAGGCGGCGGCAGCGAAACGCGCGCGCTCCGCTTATATGAAGACGAAACCTTCCGCACGCTGCGCGATGATTCCCTTGCGGCAATCATTGCCCTGCTGCGCGGTGAGCTTCCGCTCGGCGCTGCAAAAAAGCTCTGTGCAAACCGCGGTGCGGCAGATGCCTTTGCCTTTATGCTTTCCTTCCTGCGCGACCTGCTGGCGCGGCTTACCGCAAGCAGTATGGCTCCTGAAAATCCAGACCGGCAGGATGCAATCGCCGCATTCGCTCCGCGCTTTACAATCGGCCGCGTAACATGTATGATAGAGATGCTCTCAAAAGCAACGGGAGACCTGTATTCCGCAAACGCAGGCGCTTTGATGGATCTCGCAGTTGCGGACAGGCTCTTTTTAGAAATATCGGAGGCAGTAACAAACAAATGAAGACCGTAATCGGCGTAAAATTTAAAGACGGCGGCAAAATGTATTATTTTGACCCCGGTGAGTTTGATGTAAAGGAAGGTGACGGCGTGATCGTCGAAACGGCACGCGGCACCGAATTCGGCGACGTGGTCGCCCCGCCGCAGGAACTGGAGGATGATAAGATCATCGCTCCGCTCAAAAGCGTCTTGCGCGTGGCAACGCCGCATGACCGGGAACAGCGGGACAAGAACCGTGCCCGTGAAAGCGAAGCCTATGCCATCTGCATGGAAAAAATCCAGGCGCATCAGCTTGATATGAAGCTTGTGGATGTGGAGTACACCTTCAACGGTTCCAAGGTGGTGTTTTATTTTACCGCAGATGGGCGCGTGGACTTCCGCGAGCTGGTAAAGGATCTTGCAAGCGTGTTCAAAACCCGCATTGAACTTAGGCAGATCGGCGTGCGGGATGAGGCGAAGATGCTCGGCGGGCTTGGCTCCTGTGGCCGCCCCGTATGCTGCAAAGCGTTCCTTTCGGATTTCACGCCCGTTTCCATCAAAATGGCCAAGGAGCAGAACCTTTCCCTTTCGCCCACAAAGATCTCCGGCATATGCGGCAGGCTTATGTGCTGCCTCAAATATGAGCAGGATGCTTACGAAAGCATGCGCAAGCAAATGCCGCGCACCGGGCGTGAAGTTCTCACTCCGGATGGAAGCGGAACGGTGCTTGAAAACAATGTCATCACAGAGCGCACGCGCGTTAAGGTTGCGCTTAACGACGGCACGTTTGATGTGCGTGAGTACCCGTTCCGCGAGCTTCGCGTAAAAAACGCATCCTCCCGCCCAAAGCTGCCCGACGAAGAGAATGCCTCCGTGAACACGGAGGAAGAAGCGGATGCCTTATCTTTGGAAGCCGAGACGGGCCTGCCCTCCCCCGCCTTCGGCGATGACGCTCCAGCCTCGGAGTTGAAAAAGCCCCCCAAGAAGCAGCAAAAACGCTGCGCCCCCACAAATGGACAGAAGGAGCCAAAGGAAACAGCTTCCCCGGAAGCCCCTGAGAGCTCTGAACTGGCAGGCGATCGGCAGGAAAGGCCGGACGGCGCTCCCGCCCGCAGGCGCGGCAGCCGCGGCGGCCGCAGGCGCAACAGGGCAAACAGGCCCGCAGAGGACAGGCAGCAGGTGCAATCTCAGGAGGAAAGCGGTTCCTCGTCCAAAGAATAACAGGCAGCACAAGCAGGGATTGCTCTTGATTTTTCGTACATATATGTTACAATATACGGGAAATCAACACTGGAGGTAAAACAAAATGGCATATGTAATTACCGATGCTTGCATCGCCTGCGGCGCGTGCGAAGCGGATTGCCCGGTTGGCGCGATCTCCCAGGGTGACGATCGTTACGTGATCGATCCTGAAAAGTGCATCGAGTGCGGCGCGTGCGAGGGTACCTGCCCCGTTGGCGCTCCCAAGGCAGAATAACAAAACGAGCTTAAAAGGCGGGCTGTGCAAGCGCACAGCCCGCCTTTTCTTTTCTCCAGGTCAGACGGTTTGCACAAGCGCAGCGCGCTTCCTGTAAAGGAACAGAAACACGCCTGTAACGATAAGGCAGAGCGCTTCGCTCAGCGCAGGGGCATACCAGACGCCAGCCCCGCCCAAGAACGCCGCAAGGCCCATCAGGGCAACCGTAACCGTTATAAACCCGCGGGAAAGAGCAATGGTCATCGCGGGTACGGGCAGCGCCATGGCTGTAAAGTATCCGGCGCTGAGCACGTTGAACCCAAGCACCAGGAACGTGAAGGAGAACGCGCGCAGCGCCTCTACCGTATAAGCAAACGTGGGGCTGCTGCGTTCGAACAGCAGCGATACGATCCATTCCGGGAACAGCTGGCAAACTGCAAAACACAAAACCGCAGCTGCTATGCCGCCCGTAAGCGCATAGCGGAAGTACCCACGGCAGGCTGCACGGTCCCCACGCCCCAGGTTGAGGCTCACAAGCGGCTGCATCCCCTGCGTGGTGCCGACAACGAGCATCAGCACAAGCGTGTTCACATATCCGATCAGCGAATAGCTCACGATACCGGTTTCGCCGATGTACATGCGGATCACACGGTTGAACAGGAACGTTGTGTAACCGAGCGCAAATTCGGAAGAAAACTCCGAAAGGCCCAGCGGCAGGATGCGCCGGTACACGTTGAGGAACGGCCGCGAAACCCGGAATTTCATGCGCGAACGGCCGCGCAGAAAATGCGTCAGGAAAATGAGGAAGCTCATCCCCTGGGCGATCCCCGTCGCAAGCGCCGCACCTTGTACACCCATGTGGAGGCGCATCACGAACACATAGTCCAGCGCGATGTTGGTAAGGCAGCAGGCTGCAACGCCTACGATTGATACGGAAGGATGCCCCCCCGTCTTGACCATCACCTCAAAGCAATAGGAAACCATGAAAAACACGGCAAAAGAACTCACGGTCTGCAAATAAGTGATCATGTAGGCGCGCGTGCCGTCCGTCGCGCCCAAAATACCTACGACTTGGTTTGGAAACAGGTGCACCACAAGCGTCAGCAAAAGTGCACACGCTCCCACCACAAAAGCATTCTGTGTGAAGGTTTTGTTCGCGGCCTCCTGTTCGCCCCGGCCAATATGGATGGCGCATACCGTGGAGGTTCCCACCGAAAGCAGCACGGCCACCGCAAACATTGCGTTGATGAACGGCATGCACAGGTTTACGGCCGCAAGCGCAAGTTCCCCTACACCATGCGTCACAAAAATGCCGTCTATGATGGAATACGTTGAGAACACAAACATGGAAGCTACAGAGGGCAGCACAAAGCGAAGAAATTCTCGCACTGACCAGGTTTTTTTTATTTTTCTTTCATTCCGTTTCATATGTCACCTCTTTACAACCCATCTTAAACCTTGGTATTATACCAAGGTCAAGAGAAAATTTCAGGAGGCCTTTATGAAGCGATATTACAAAATCGGAGAAATTGCAGCTCTTTACAGCGTTTCCCCGGATTCACTTCGCTATTATGAGGAGATCGGCCTTCTTACTCCACGCCGGGACGCAAACGGCTACCGCATGTACAGCATCGAGGATATCTGGCGGCTCAACGTTATCCGTGACATGCTCAAGCTTGATTTTCCAACAGGACAGATCAAGGAATATCTCGGCGCGCACACGCTGGCCTCCACACAGGCTTTGTTGCAGCGCGAAAAGGAAGCTGTGGACGCGCGCATTGCAGAGCTTCAGGCCATCCGTGCCGGGATCGAAGCGCGTGAAGGCGAAATTGCGGCGGCTGCCGCGCGCCCGATTGGGAAGTTCAGCATTAAAACGCTGCCGGAACGGGGGCTGCTGCGCATGGCGGGCGAAGCGCACGAGGATGCGGAGATCGACTTCCTTGTAAAAAAGCTGCACAAGCGCTATGAAGACGAGCTGTTTCTCATCCGTAACGGGGCAACGGGCGCTCTGATCCCGCTTTCCGGCATCAAGGCCGGCATATTCAACCGGTATTCAAGCGTATTTATGCTGCGCGAAGGCGGAGAGCCCTGTGACGTTAAGGTACCCGCAGGCGAGTTTGCAACCGTTTGCTTTCGCGGGGCATATCAGAATACCGCACGTTTCATGCCAAAGCTCCTTGCATACGCAAAAGCGCATTCCTGCGTGCCGTGCGGGAATGCGCTCGAGTTGTATCTGATCGACATTCATGAAAGCGGTGATCCATCGGAATATATCACCGAGCTTCAGCTCCCGGTTTCGGCGGCGCCTGATGCGGCCGTTCCTTTGCGCCGCCCAGACAGCACCAAACCGTGATCGTTGCCACAACAACGACGGAGCCGAGAATCGCAAACATGCCGGGCATCTCGCCGAGAAAAATCCAAACCCATACCGGGCTCAGGATAATCTCCAGCGAAGCGATGAGCGTGCAGGCCAGCGTGGGGCAATGCTTCACCGCAATGCTGTAAAGCGCATAAGGCAGGCCAAGCTGCAGCACGCCCATAGCGATGACCGCAAGGACGGAGGTGACGGTAACTTCCGGCGGATAAGCAACCGTAAACGGGATGCCAACGGCCGTGGTTACGGCAAGCCCCAGGAAAATGCCGGAAAGCCTGCGTTCCTCATCGGATTCGCCGGTGAACAAATACACGCCGCCCATCGTAACACCGTCAATGAGCGCCAGGATGTTGCCAAGCATGCCGCCGGGCGTGAGTTGGTCAAAGAAAAACAGCGCAATGCCGCAGACTGTTATGATTACCGTAACATAATCCGCAGCGCGGTAACGCCGCCGGAAGATCAGCATGGAAAGCACCACAAGAAACACCGGGGACGTATATTGCAACACGATGGCGTTTGCCGCCGTGGTCAACCGATTTGCAATGAGAAACAGAATGGAAGTACCGCTCACGCAAAGGCCGATGAGCACCGTCCGCATATCTATGCGCACCCTGTAATGCATTTTGCGCATAAACAGCCAAAGCGTCAGCGTTGCAGCAAGACCGCGCCAGCCTGCAAGCACCATGGAATTCCACGGCACGCTTTTGATGAACAGCCCCGCCGTGCTCCAAAGCACCGCGCACACAAGCATCAGGCCGACGCCCAGGCCGGGGGAGCGCTTCTCCTCACTCATGCCTCCGCCTCCGCATCTGCACCCAACGGTTCAATATAGCGCGTATAGGTACGGCGGAGCAGCATAATGCACACGAAAAGCGAAACTCCCTCCGCAATCAGGAACGCGTACCAGACGGCGTCAAGCCCCCACTCCATCGCGAGGAAATACGCAGCCGGAATCAGCACGATAATCTGCCGGCAGAGCGACATGATCATGCTGTTCACGCCCTGGCCGACGGCCTGGAACAGCGTGGAAAGCATGATGCCAATCGCCGCAAACGGGAAGCAGAAGCTGATGGTGCGCAGCGCACGCACGCCAATCTGCATCATATGGTCGGAAGCATCAAACAGCGCAAGAAGCACATCCGGGAAGAGTTGGAACACCAACAGGCCAATGGTCATGATCGCAAGTGCATACAATGCCCCGCACTTGAGCGTCTGCATCAGGCGCTTTTTGTTGCGCGCGCCGAAATTATAGCCCATGATGGGCATTGCGCCGCTGTTAAGGCCGAATACCGGCATGAATACAAAGGATTGCAGCTTAAAGTATACGCCGAGCACGCTCACAGCCGTGGGTGTAAACAGATACAGGATTTTGTTAAGCGCAAACGTGGTAACGGAACCGATTGCCTGCATCACAATGGAAGGAAGCCCTACGCGGTAGGAGTCTGCAACAACGCTCCACTGCGGGCGGAAGCCTTTCAGGCGAATGGTTACAAGGTTGCCCTTGCGGAACAGGAAAACGAACCCGAGCACCATGGAAACAGCTTGTCCGCCAACGGTAGCAATCGCAGCGCCCGCAACGCCCATGGCCGGAAAGCCGAAGTACCCGAAAATAAGGATCGGGTCAAACACAATGTTGAAGATTGCGCCCGCAAGCTGAATGAGCATGGGACGAATGGTATCGCCCGTAGCCTGAATGGTCTTTTCCGCCATGGTGGCGAAAATCGCAAAGCCGCAAAGCCCGCCGCAAAGCCTGAGATATGTCGTTGCAAGATCCAGAATTTCCGCATCGTCCGCAAAGGAAGCAAGGAGCTGCCGCGGGAACACCGCATACACGAACATAAACACAAGCGCGCTCACCAGCGCGAGGAATTGGCCTGTAGATGCTGCCGTATCCGCATCCGCCTGCCGGCGTTCGCCGAGCCTGCGCGCGATGAGTGAGTTTACGCCCACGCCGGTGCCGACCGCCACGGAGATGAACAGCATTTGGAACGGGTACACCAGCGAAACGGCAGTGAGCGCATTTTCGCTGATGCGCGATACGAAGATGCTGTCCACGATGTTGTAAAGCGCCATCACAAGCATGGAGGCCATCATCGGCAGCGACATTTTGATCAGAAGCGATGGAATGGGCTGCACGCCCATTTTGTTCTCTCGTTGAATCGTTTCCACAGGGTATCTATCCTTTACTTGAAGAATCGCCTGCTTTCAGGGGAGCGCAATGCCGCTTAATGGCGGCACCCCTTTCAGGCCGTAAATTTGATTATATCATAATAAATGTACAATTTCTATATACATATTTCCCGGTTTTCTATTCATATTATTCCAAATTGCCAAGGCAGCGTTACAGCAAATGCAGGAACAACCGTGCCGTCAAAAAACCGATCAGCCCGCAGCCGGGGAATGTGCACAGCCAGGCGAAAAGCATTTCGCGGGCAGTGTGCCAATGGACATGGCTTTCCGGGCTTGCTGCACCCACGCCGAGGATTGCCGCAGTCTTGGTGTGCGTCGTGCTTACCGGAACGCCAAAAACCGTCGGCAGCAGCAGGCAGAGCGAAGCCGCAAGGTCCGTTGCAAAGCCCTGCCGGGGGGAAAGCCGCACCAGACCGTATCCCATTTTGCGGATGATGCGCCGCCCGCCCATCGCCGTACCAAGCCCCATCGCCGCGGCCGAAAGCAGCATCAGCCAAAGCGGCGGCTGAATGGATGTCACACCGGTTTGCCCCATGGCAAAGGCGCGGCCCAGCAGCAAAACGCCAATGAACTTTTGCCCATCCTGCGCGCCATGCAAAAACGCGGCGCCCGCCGCGGCAGCCCGCTGTGCCTGCCGAAAAAAGCCCTGCGGCGCTTGGTGCAGAAGCAGCTTTGTCAGCCACTGTGCCGCTGCGCCCAACGCGAAGCCCATCACTCCGGAGATGAAAAGCCCCCATACCACCTTTTGCCATTGCGCACCATCCACACCGGAAAAATCCCCCATAAGCGCTACGGCCGCTCCCGTTATTCCAGCAATGAGTGCGTGGCTTTCGCTCGTTGGGATGCCGAAGCGCCATGCCCCTACCGCCCAGGTTACGATTGAAAACAGCGCCGCGCACAATGCTATGGCCGCAGCGCGGGCATCCGTACCGAACTCCGCCATATTGCAGATGGAGGCTGTGACTGCGGGGCACAGGCGCGCCATCACCAACACGCCCGCAAGGTTGCAAACGGCTGCCATTCCGATGGCTGCATTCATTTCCATCGCGCCCGTAGCGACGCAGGTGGCAATGGCATTCGGCGCATCCGTCCACCCGTTTACGAAAATCACCGCAAGCGTCAGCGCAGCCGTGACTGCAAACACGGGGTTCGCGGCCATCTGGTTCAAAAAATCGGAAAAAGTAAGCATACCGGCGCCCTCCTGTGTTTCCATACATAGGAAGGCGCGCGCGTATTTATGCCTGTTGTGCGCCATCGTCCGATTTTCCTGTGCAGCCTGCAGGAACAAAACCGCCCCGCGCATCAAGCGCGGGGCGGCAGCTGGCGTATGACAGGTTACAGGTCGTCGCCCGTATAATCAGGATCCGGGGTCGGCACGGTAATGTCTTCCCCGTCTCCGCCGGATGACGTCGGTTCTGGTGTTGGTTCCGGCTTCGGCGTGGATGGTGCAGGCGTTTCCGGGCGCGGTGTGGATGGCCTCGGCGTGGATGGCACAGGCGTTTCCGGACGCGGCGTAGATGGTTTCGGTGTGGATGGCGCAGGCGTTTCCGGACGCGGCGTCGGTTTCACCGTGGGTTTGGCCGTGGGCTTCGCTGTCGGTTTAGTCGTTGGCTTTGCAGTGGGTTTGGCTGTTGGTTTCGCCGTTTCCTTCGGTTTTTCCGTTGGCGTCTGCGTCTCCTCCGGCTGCGGGGTTTCCGAAGGCGCAGGCGTTCCGGAAGCCGCAGGGGTCTCAGTCGGCGCGGGCGCCGCTGTGGGCGTAAGTTCCGGCGTGGGCTCGGGCAGCGCGGCGAACAGCGCCTCCAGCGAAGTGAGCGGCAGCCATGCGCCGCCTTCCGCCTCATATTCCACCATGCCCGCGTTGAAACGCACGGGCGGCAGTGCATCGTTTGGATCGTCGTACACCGTGAGCTCAGCCGGCGTGTTGCCCGCTCCGGCACCGCGCGTGCTCAGTGCGAAAATGAGCGCAGCGATCAAAAGTGCAATCACGATTCCCATCACAAGTATAATCTGGTTATAGGTTTTCCGTTTTCTGATCATATTCCCCATCCTTCCGATGCTTCATCCCTGTCCGTTTTCCACAAGGCTGATGATGCGGTTCAGGAACATTCCCTCCTCCGAATCAGCCGTATAGTCTCCCCGGCCCATAATGTTCTTCGCTACGCGGTAAATGCTGCGCCGCATGGGCGGGCCGTACAGCGTGAGCGTATCCGATCCGTTTGAAAGGAGGATGTAAGCGCGGAAGGGAAAATCCTCCGCCAACCGATCATCCGGAATGTCGGTCAGCACAGAGGCAAACCGCAGCCTTTCATCCACAATTTCAATCACGCGGTCATTCAGCACACCGTTTTCCGTCCAGTAAGCGCGGCCGGAAACGGTCAGCCCGCTGCCGCGCACAAACGGATAGTACGGTTCTCGGGCCGCATCCGTAAACACAAGCGTGCCGTATTCCACAAGCTTGTATCCCGCGATGCCCTCGTTCAACAGCGCCTTGCGCGTTGCCTTTGCAATGCCGCTCTTAAAGCGGATGCCGCTGTTTCCGCGGATGCGCACGGAGAAGCCATGGTAGGAAAGCAGGTCGTCAAAGCCGCCGACGCGTTCTGCCGCATATGCGCCCTCCGTTTCCGCAAGCGTGAGCTTCCATACCGCCATGCCCACGGGGACGGTTCCATCATACCGATAGAGCACCGCATTGGTTGCCGTCCCGGTATATGCTTCCGCAACCAGCATGCCATCACGCAGCGTTCCGTTGTGCTGCACGCCGTCGATCCACAATGTTGTGTCGGCATAGCCCTCCGGCACCGGCACGCTCACGCGATAGGCCGGTATCGCGGCTTCCTCTCCGGCGGCAGCAGGCGTGAGCAGCCGTGCATATTTGCAGAATACGTAGCCTGGCTTCCCGTTATACATGATTTTATGCCAACCGGTCTCTTCATTTGCCTGCACAAGCGGGTAAACCTCGTTGAGGTATGCCTGTCCAAGGCTATCGTATTGTGTCCCCGGCCCTTTGCGCACCTGACAATAGCTTTTCAGATTGATGATCTGCACCTTGGTGTAAGCAGGTGTTTCGCATGCTGCATTCTTAATGTAGCCCGCATCTTCGCCGTAGGTGATCTTTGTAAACGTATCGTTTGCCGCAAGCGCCTCCACGCATTCCCCTGCACGGAGTACGCCGCGCACGATAGAGGTTTCATTTGCGCGCGCGTAAACATAAGCGTCATGCGACAGCACGCGGTAATCTTTTTGATATTCGCCCGCCGCAGGCAGCTCGGCCAACGTGTCCGGCGCGGCAATGCCGCTATGCGCCATCAGTTGACAGCCTTCAAAATAAAACCCAAGGATCGCATCGCAGGTCCATTTGTGGGTTTCTGCCATTTCGATCGCGCCGACCTGGCTCAGGCCAACGCCATGGCCGTAACGCGCATGGCGGATGATGTAGTTTTCCCCAGCTGCATCCTCCAGCAGCCAGTATTTCCCTAGCTCGCTGTTCATAAAAAAGCCGTAGGGCTTGCCGCTTGCCGGGTTGACGTACAGGTCGGTATCCGCAATGTGTGCTATCTCCTCAAAGGGCACATCCGTCAGACGGTCCGCCCCGTTTGCAAGAACCGTGCCGGTGAAGGTTACGTCGATGCCGCAAAAGTGGGAGCATGTAGGTTCCGTGACATGGTGCCGCCTGCATGCGTCGCTTGTGCAACTGTTGTTCACAGCCATTTTGATGCCGAAAACGCGAAGCTCCGCCGCCGTTAAGGCCGGGTATTCCGCAAGCGCAGGCAGCAGCGCGTTGTTCACAAGCGCCTGCACCGCCGCTTCATCCCCCGCGGGCTGTTTGGGAATTGTTACCGTTTCAAGATAAGGGTTTCTGCCGGAATTGTAAGAATGCGTGCTCGCGTATGCAAGGTCATACGGATCTTCCTTCACGACGTCGGGGCCGGAATCATTCTCGTTCGTCCACTGGTTGTTGGCGGCTTCCGTATAGCCGCCGTTGCTGGCGGAAAAATATGCCTTAATGGGCGAACCGTTGTAAAAAAGCACCTGCCCTGCCGTCGCCTGCACCGCTTGCGGGGTGTTTGGCGCATTGGAGGGAATGCCGCGGTAAACCTGGCTGCGGCTCGTATCGTAAACGTCGAAGATATTTGTGGAGCGGATGCTGCGCACAGCGTAATTGCGCGCAACGACAGCCTGCGCTTTGAGCGCTTCCGCCGGCGCATCGTCGCCGATTTCAAAGGGCAGTACGCCGATAAGATAATCCTCAATGTAGACGCGGTTTACAAGGAAAAGGCCCGTTGCAGCCGTTTCAAGGCCGTCCTCGGCTTCCGCATACCAGCAGTTGAGTTCGCCAAGGTAGCAGTTATCCGTTCCGTTTACGTCATAAACCTTAAAATAGTTTCTGTCTTCGCCCTCAGCCGGGGCATATTCTTTGAAATAGAACGCCGCCGCGCTGTAAAGCAGCTCGCCTCCGACGCTTCGCACCTCAAGCATACCCTCCGCCGCGTTGGCGCTCAGAAAATAGTCCGTTTCAGGCGCAATGCGGAAGATTGGGTTGTCCGCGGCATCACACAGGGCATAGCTCCCATGGAAATTGACCGCGGCAGCGGAATGATCCGTTGTGAGCATCACGCGGACATAGCGATAATCCAGCCCGCTTTGCAGTGAAAATGGCGAAATAGCGTATGCCGTATCCTCCGAATAGCGGTGCGCCTCCTCCGGCCGCACACCATCTTCTCCCAAGTGCGCAAACGGATCATAAACGGCATCGTCTCCCCCATCCTCAGCCTGCGTCCCCCACTCGGCAAATGTGGCTGCGGGGCTCCCCCATGCCGACAAAACCAACAGGCAGATCAGGAATGCGCAAATATATCGTTTCATATCGTTAGAGTATTATATGTTTACAATAATTACAAGACTTTTTCACTGAAAAAAATGGCGTTTACATTTTGTTAACTTTTTTTGGCACCATCGGCTGCTGGGGGACACGCGGAAATTTGATGTCACGCAGCGGGCCTCTTTCCGCTGCCCATGAAAAGCCCGTCCAAACTCCGGAAAAAGCAAGCATAACGGCGCCCTCCTGTGTTTTCATGCGTAGGAAGGCGCGCGCATTTGTTACCCCACAAGCACACCGGTAAAGCGGCGGATCGCAGTTAAATCCATGTATTTCAGTTCCGTAATTTTCACACGGTCGCCCGGCTTGGGGGAATGGATAAATTTCCCACCGCCCAGATAAATGCCAACATGGCTTACCGGTGAATTGAAGCATACGAGGTCGCCGGGCCGCAATTGGCTATACGGAACTGCCACACCCGCACTGGCCTGGTCGCGGCTCACGCGCGGAATGCTGATCCCCGCTCGGGCGAATACATATTGCGTAAACCCCGAACAGTCAAACCCCGTTTGCGGAGAGGTTCCGCCCGATTGGTAGGCAAGCCCCAAGTACGACCTTGCCGTATCCAGAATTTGATTGAGCAGCAGCACTTCCTTTGTGAGTTTCGCCCGCGTTTGGGCGCCTACGATGCCATCCGCAGCAAGGCCGTTCCGGCTCTGGTAACGGCGTACCGCGGCCTCCGTTTTCGCGCCGAAGATGCCGTCCGCCACATCGTTTAAATAACCAAGGTAAATCAGGTTGCCCTGCAATTGTTTCACATCCGCGCCGCGGCTGCCGCGCCGGAGAAGCGGCGATGCAGCATATGCCGTACCCATAAGCAGGGTCAACGCAAGTGCAAGACACAGAAGCGCCAAAGCGCGTTTTGTTCGTTTCATTCGTGTTTCTCCTTTCAAGCGTTTTCGGCATTATAGCACAAGCTCCGGTTTTTGCGTCAATTTCTTTTGTTTATTTACGTATTCGTTACATCATTGGAATTTTTTTCTTACTTTAAATTCGCATAGTTTTTTCAAGTTTGCATGTGAAAGGCCCGGAATATTCCGAGCCTTTCACCTTTTCTGCATTCAAATCTGAGAAATCAACCAATGTTATGTTGCGGGGGCTTGCTGTGCCGGGCGCTCCTGCGCTTCCGCGCCGGGGACTTCGCCGTTTTCGGCTAAGCCGCCCTGTCCGCGTCCGCCGCCATTCTGCCCACCCCCTTGGCTGCCCATGTCGCTCATGGAAAGGCTTTCTGCACCGACGAGCGCATCAGGCTGCGCCGCCTGCCCCTCCTCCGTTGTGGGAATGCTGCCGCCAAGCTGGCCGCGCAGGCTCTCGCCGCGCAGCGCAACAAAGGTTTCGAGCGCTTCAACTGCTGCTGTAAATTCGTCAAAGGTATAGAATGCGGTGGCATCTTCCTGCACATAAGGTGCAATCAAAGCAGCGACATCCTCAATGGTCTTCATGAGAATGCCCGACTCAAACCATTCTTCCACGATCTGCGCAATGTAGCTGTGGTAGAGCGCAAGGCCTTCGTCATCTGCAAGGAGCGCGCCGATCATCGGCCGGTCTTCAAGCGCAGTGCCGGAAACCGGTGTGTCAATCGGGAAATTCACAGCGCTTTGTGCATCGCTTGGCCCAAACCCGCCGAAGGCCAGGTTGTAATCCCATGGAAGCATGGAAAGGATGCCATCCTTCTCCAACAGATAGTAGTTGTGTTTAAAGGAACCCGTGTAATGGTCAAGGTTCACCAGCACAGTGTTGACCGCAAAATACCGGGCGACTTCGTCCATGTCAATGGCTTCCTCCAGCTTGCCTTCCTGAAGGTTTTTCAGCGCCGCTACAACACGCCTGTGCGCTGCGTTGCTTTCATCCCCAAACACCTGTGCGTCAAAGATGTCCGGATAGCTTTCGAGCGCATCATCCGTATAAACAAGGTCGCTTCCACCACCCGTTGTGCTCATGCCGCCCGGGATCTCTCCCGCGCCTGCGCCCGGTGTCTGCTGCATACCGCCGGGTTTCTCGGGCCGTTCGGCCGCACCGCCGCTCTCTGTCCCGGAAGCTCCAAAGTTGCCGGGGGCCTGCATGCCGTCCGGGCCTCCCCCCTGCGTTTCCGCACCATCCGGCACTTCCATTCCTTCCGGCACCTCCATTCCTTCCGGCAGCTCCGCATTTCCGTCTAACCGCTCCGCAGCACTGCTGAAGTCAAAGCCGCCCATACCGCCCCCAAAGTTACCGCCGCGGCCCATATCATCGCCCTCGGGCTTATATAAATTCGCATTCGTCACGCCATAATTGCGCAGCACAAAGCTTTCTTCAATGCACTCCACCGCAAGGTACAGCCCCCAGGGCTCGCCGTTTACGATGATATTTGCGAATGCACAAAGCGGCGTAGCAATGCCGAGGGAGCGGAACATTTCGTAAGAAAGGTATTCCTTCATGTAGGTTGCATCCGCATAGCAATCGTTCAGAGCGAGTTTATCAAGGCCATACAGCGAGCGCGAGGAATCGTAGTGATCAAATTCCACCTTGAAGCTGTAACGCTCCGAATCGCTGGAAAACACGGAAGAAAGGCTGGAATTCCCCTTGCAGCGGATTCCCGCCGTGGAAACGGTGTAACCATCCACAGTAACATCACAGACGATATACTCCTCCGCAGTGGCGTTGGCAAGCATGGTTTCCCAATCGCTTTCTTTCACGGAGATTTCAACTGAAAGCACGCCTCCCGTGCCAAATACCTTTTCTTCATACGTTTCCGCGACGGCGCTGCTTTGGCCGCCGAGCAGCTGCGGAAACGCCATCAGGCACGCGGTGAGCGCCACGGCGGCTACAAGCGCCGCCGCAACCGCTGCATTGAATGCCTTTGATGATTTCATGCAGTGTAATCCCCGTTATAGCTGACAAGCGAAGCGCTTTCAACGCCTTCAATGGAATTGAGCGCATTCACGAACGAAGTTGCCTCGCTGCTCAGGGCGACTTCAAGCGTAAGTTCAATGCCCGCGTCCGTTACGGTTTTGGATTTCACCGCGCTGCGTTTTACCTGCCCCGCCAAAGCTGCGGCAGCAGCCTGCTCGGCCGCCTCATTCCGGCAGCGCAGCACAAGAAGATACGGCGCATCCGCCCCCCTGCGCTTTGCAAAAAGCAGCAGCATACCGCCTATCACAATGGAACCGAATACGGCAAGCGGGATCAGCCCCGCGCCAAGCACGATGCCCACCGCAATGCTCCAAAAGAGAAACGCGATGTCGAGCGGTTCCTTGATTGCCGTGCGGAAGCGCACGATGGACAGCGCGCCCACCATGCCAAGGGAAAGCACAACGTTGCTCGTAACGGCGAGGATCACAAGCGTTGTAATCATCGTGAGCGCCATAAGCGCCACGCCAAAGGTTTTGCTGAACATTACGCCGCGGAAAGTTTTTCGATAAATAAAATTGATGAACAGGCCCATCGCAAATGCAAGCGCAAGCGCAATTACCATATCGAGGATGCTGAAGGAAGCGATTTCCTCCAAAAAGCTGGATTTGAAGATGTCGTTGAAGGTCATGGTTTCATTCCTTTCCTGTTTGTTTTGTACCGTCAGCCGTAGATACGGCATGCTGCGTATTTGGAAAACGCCCCTGCCATGCGCCCTGAAAGCTGAACCGCTGCCGCCACATGTGCGGGCAGGAACGCATCGTACTTGACTTCCAGCACGCAAAGCGGGCTCACAGCAAGCGTCGGCGCTGCCGGATCGAAGAAATCCCGGTTGTAAACGCCGCTTCGGATGCCCGTATCAAGCGTGACGCGCACATTGCCAAGCGGTTCAACAAAGGCTCGCCGTTGATAATCCACGAGCGTTTTCGGGCGGAGCAGCTCGCTGCGCTGCTTGCAGTAAAACTCCTGCAAAAGCGGGCGCTCCGCCGCATCCCGCATCCATGCCGTATCCCCGGCGAGGATCCGTTCCGCCTCCGCGCGGGAAAGCTCTGCTTGAAGCTTTCTGCAAAGCCCGTTTTGTTTCATTTTCTTTTCCATACGGATCAGCGCATCCTCCCCGTTGTAGCATCGGATGCGGAATTTTTCGCGGCCATCCACGCCGTCAAGCTTTTCATTGAGCGCCTTATCATACAGGTTGTCGAAATACAGGCTGCGGATCGCATACGTGCCGCCGTTGTGGCAGTCCCGCGCCATGCATGCGCTGAGGCGGGAACAGAGCGTCAGGACGTCGCCCGCATTGATGGTAAATTTGAGCTCATGCCGAAAATTTTCGGCCATAGGCACCCCTCCTTGCAGGATTTAACCTGGTTTTTACATGTGCTATTCTATCCACATTTTTTGGGGGATTTGTGATGGAAATTCATCAAAAGCAGAACGGATTGCGGCAAAAACATGGCAAGCGGCCGTTTTGCCGCAAAAACATAAATTCCCCTTCCCGAAACGGGAAGGGGAACCTTGCTTCACAATCCGTTTTAGATGCGCGCAACGCCGCTCCTGCGCGCAGCTTCCGCCACAGCCTCCGCTACGGCCTTGCCCACGCGCGGGTCAAACGCCGCAGGCAGAATGTAATCCTCATTCAGTTCGTCCTCGCCGATCAGCCCCGCAATGGCATAGGCTGCCGCGCGCTTCATCTCATCGTTGATGTCGCTTGCCCGCACATCAAACGTGCCGCGGAAGATGCCGGGGAACGCAAGCACGTTGTTCACCTGGTTCGGAAAATCGCTCCGGCCGGTGGCAATCACGCGCGCGCCGCCCGCCTTTGCTTCCTCCGGAAAAATTTCCGGCGTGGGGTTCGCACAGGCAAACAGGACCGCATCCTTCGCCATGGTTTTTACCATTTCCGTTGTGACGGCGCCCGGCGCGCTCACGCCGATGAATACGTCCGCACCGCAAAGCACATCCGCGAGCGTGCCTTTCTGCTTTGCACGGTTCGTGACGCGCGCCATTTCTTCTTTAAACGGGTTCATGCCTTCTGCACGGCCTTCATAGATCGCACCCTTCCGGTCGCACAGGGTGATGTTTTTAAAGCCATCGTCCAGCAGCAGCCGGGTGATGGAGATCGCCGCCGCGCCCGCGCCGTTCACTACAATCTTCACTTCTTCTTTCTTTTTTCCCACAAGGCGCAGCGCGTTCACAAGCCCCGCCAGCGTGATGACGGCCGTGCCGTGCTGGTCGTCATGGAAAATCGGGATGTCGCACTTTTCTTTTAGCTTGCGCTCAATCTCAAAGCAGCGGGGCGCTGCGATATCCTCCAGATTCACGCCTCCAAAGGAGCCGGAGATCATGTAAATCGTGTTCACGATCTCATCTACATCCTTGCTTTTCACGCAAAGCGGAAACGCATCCACATCCCCAAACGCCTTAAAGAGCACGCATTTGCCCTCCATTACGGGCATGCCCGCTTCCGGGCCGATGTCGCCAAGGCCCAGCACCGCCGTGCCGTCCGTCACCACGAGGCACATATTGTGCCTGCGGGTCAGTTCGTAGCTTTTGTTCACATCCTTTTGAATTTCAAGGCAAGGCTGCGCCACACCGGGCGTATAGGCCAGAGAAAGGTCTTCTTTGGTCTTGACCGGCACGGTGGCAATCACCTCGATTTTGCCGCCCCATTCCTCATGCAGGCGCAGGGATTCCTTTGCATAGTCCATCGGTTTTACGCTCCCTAAAATTATAGTAAATTTGCAAATGCAGCAGCATCAAATACGAAATACAGTATACGTTTTTTTCCACCGCAGCGCAAGCGTTCACAGCATGCTTTCAAGATTTCCTTTTCCTCTTTTATGAAATTCATGTTATACTGATTAAAAACAGCTTTTCCTGTTTCAGCATCAAACGGGAAAAGCTATCTTTCTGCTTCAGGAGCGTTTTATTTTGATGAAAAAACGGCTGTTTTACACGGAACTCGCCTATCTCTTCGGCATCCTTGCCATCGCGCTTGGCACCGCCTTTATGGAACGGGCGGATTTTGGAATGTCCATGGTGGTAGCGCCCGCCTATGTGCTTTATTTGAAGCTTTCCGCAACCTGGGAATTCGTGACGTTCGGCATGATGGAATACACGCTGCAGGCCATCGTCCTTCTCCTTATGGCCGCCCTGCTTCGGCGCTTCCGCCTTTCTTACCTGTTCTCGTTTTTCACGGCCGTGCTTTACGGCTTCGCGCTGGATGGCTGCATGGCGCTTGTGGGCCTGCTCCCGCCGGCAACGATTCCCTGGCGCATCGGCTTCTTTGTTGCCGGCGCACTGCTCTGCTCCCTCGGCGTAGCGTTTATGTTCCATACCTATCTTGCGCCGGAGGCCTACGAACTTTTCGTGAAAGAAGTTTCCGCGCGGTTCTGCATCGACATCCACAAATTCAAAACCCTGTACGATTGCGTGAGCTGTCTGCTTGGCGTTGTGCTCTCCTTTGTGTTCTTCGGCCTTTGGAAATTTGAGGGCGTGAAGTGGGGAACGATCCTTTGCGCGCTCTGCAACGGCGCGTTGATCGGCCTGCTCGGAAAGCGGATGGAAGCGCGCTGGGAATTCGCGGACGCGCTCCCCTTCCACCGTTATTTTGAGGTCCCGCAGCAGGCAGCCGGACGCTGAATTGCTACAGCGCGGCGAAGTGGCGCGCGCCTTTACCGCAAAGGCTTCTCCAAAGCAGAAGCGAGCCTGCGATGCAAAGCGCGAGGAACAGATATGCCACAAGGGCCGCGTCCGCCACACCCGTCAGCGTAAGCACGAGCGGTACACCCGCAAACAGCATGGAACCAAACACGGTAAGGAACGTTGGAAGCCCTTGCTTGACGACCTCCGTCTCGCTTTTCCAATCAAACTTTGGGTGCGCAAGGTTGATCCAAAGCCCTGCAAGGCCCGCAAGCACAGCAAATGCGGCAGGTAGAGCATAGAGCAGCACAGCTTCGGAGAAGGCCGGCCGGAGCGCTACGGTAAACAGCGTGGCCGCGACCGCCTGCGCAGGCAGCGTAAGGGCAAGGTGCAGCGAGAGCTTTGCGCGGAAAACGGACATTGCGGAAACGGGCAGCACTTTGAGTTGGTCAATCCCCTTCCCTTCGAGCGAGATGGAGGATGCCGTCGTCGTGCTCATGCCAAGCATCCACGCTGCAAGATACGGCACCATAGGGGCGAGCGCCGGGATGGGCACACCCATTTCCTGCGCAACGCTTCCCAAATCCACAAACAGGAGCGCCACGCCCGCGGCAAGCAACAGCAGCGGCCCTACTGCCGTATTTGTAACATAGATCGTTGAGGCCAGGTACCGCCGCACCTCCCGCAGGAACAGCGCATGGCGCATGGATGCAACGCGAACCGCCCCCGCTTCGCGTTTTTGTGTTGTGCCTGCCGTCAGAACCGCATGCAGCGGGCGCATATAGCGTGCTGCAAGCCACGCAAACAGTGCGAACGGCAGGATGCTTGCCAAGGTGAACAGCACAAACGCGCTTCCATCACCCAAAGCCGCCTCCGCAAACCAGCGTGCCAGCGGGTACGCCTTATAAAGGCTTTCCGCAAGCTGCACGCCGATGTCTTCAAACCCTTCGATGATGGGCTGCATGTTGAAGGAAAGCGCCATCGCCGCAAGCACCAGCACAAGGGAAAGCGCAATGCGCACGCCGTTCGTGCGGCGGAACGACGACCCTATCTTGGCCACGAGCGTCCCCAGCGCGGCGGCGATGGTGATGGGCAAAAGCGGAGAGAGAAACGCCAACAGAATGCAGCGCAGCACAAAAGCAGCCCCCACATCCGCATGCAGGCCATATGCAACCGCCGCCGGCACGAGCACTGCGCCCTGGAACAGCAGGTTGCGCAGCATGAGTTTCAGCAGCCTGCTGAGCGCGATCGTCCGCACCGGAATGGGCAGCGAAACCACCTGATCAAAATCCCGGAAGGTAAAGAGCACATTCGGAGCGCTCACAAAGCTCGTTATAACCGTCACCAGCGCACCGGCAACGGCGGCGATGCCAAGGATCAGTTCGGGCACACCCAGCGCTGCAAACGCGCCCGCCATCATATAAAAATACAGGAACGCCGTCCCTCCAAGGCACACGGCCACAAAAGCAGCCAACACGAGTCCGCCCACAGCCTTGCGCTTTTGAGCGGGATCGCTGCCGTGGCGCAGGCGGTTCACGCCCAACACGCCGAGCGCATCTACCCGGAGAAGGTACAAAAGCTTTTTCATGCGTCGATCAACTCCATAAACACATCCTCAAGGGAATGATCGCCCTTGACGGTTCCCGTTTCACCCGCTGCCACAAGACGGCCGTTTTTGATGATCGCAATTTTATTGCAGAGCTTTTCCGCCACCTCCAGCACATGCGTGGAGAAGAAAATTGCCGCGCCCGCATCGCAAAGTTCCCGCATCATGCCCTTAAGCGTATGCGAAGCCTTCGGGTCAAGGCCTACAAAGGGTTCATCCAAAATCAGCAGCTTCGGCGCATGCACAAGCGCCGCAATGAGCGCCGTTTTCTGCTTCATGCCGTGGGAATACGAGCCGATCAGCCCTCCCAGGCTTTCCTCCATCTCAAATGCCGTGGCATAGCGCGCGATACGTTGCTGCCGCTCAGCCTCCGCAACGCCGAACACGTCCGCAATGAAATTGATGTATTGCATGCCCGTCAGATAATCGTACAGCTCCGGATTGTCCGGGATGTAGGCTGTAATTGCTTTGCAGGCCACCGGCTCTTCCCGCACAGACATGCCGCCGATGCGGATTTCCCCTTCCTCAAAGCCCAATGCGCCGACTGCCGCGCGGATCGCGGTCGTCTTTCCCGCGCCGTTGTGGCCGATAAAACCGTAAATGTCCCCCGCATCAACGCTGAGGGAAAGCCTGTCTACTGCCCGTTTCCCACCGGGATAGGTTTTGGAAAAGTTCTCAAATGCAAGCATATGCCCTCCTTTGGCCGCCGGTGCGGCACCTCGTATTTTGCATTATTTATTATAATGCAGATGATGCATCTTGGCAAGATGTTCTTTGAAAACCGCAGATGCATTTTGGTTTGGTTTATGGTAATATATTTTATTAAGTTACTTTAATTTATGAACGGAAGTATATCATGAAATTACGCTCCCTGATTGGAACAAAAAGCTTTTACCGCGCTGTGCTTGCAATCGCTGTGCCGGTCATGATTCAAAACGGCATCACGCAATTTGTCGGCGTGCTTGATAACCTGATGGTCGGCCGCCTTGGCACGGAACAGATGTCGGGGGTGGCCATCGCCAACCAACTCATCTTTATTTTCAATCTGTGCATTTTCGGGGGCCTGTCGGGAGCAGGCATTTTCGGCGCACAATTTGCCGGGAAGCGGGATGTGGACGGCATCCGCAACGTATTTCGGTTTAAGCTGATCGTCTGTATCACCGTTTGTACCGTGTGCCTTTTTGCGCTCGGCTTCTGGAGTGAACCGCTCATCAGCCTGTTCCTGCACGAAGGAAGCGCGGAGGGCGACCTAGCGCTGACGCTCGCCTATGGTCTGGATTATACCCGGGTGATGCTGTGGGGCCTCGTGCCGTATGCGCTTTCCCAAGCATATGCCTCAACGCTGCGCGAAACGGGCGAAACCGTTCGTCCGATGGTCGCAAGTATCGCTGCGGTTATAACAAACCTTGTGTTGAATTACCTGCTTATCTTCGGCAAGTTCGGCCTGCCGGCGTTGGGCGCTGCCGGTGCTGCCATCGCAACGGTGATTTCCCGTTTTGTAGAACTTGCGCTCATTGTCTTTTGGTCCCATGCACATCCAGAGCGCACCCCCTTCTTCCTGGGCGCATACCGCTCGCTGCGCGTGCCGCACGCACTCACTGTGCACATTGTGCAGAAAGGCATGCCGCTGCTGCTTAACGAGGCGCTTTGGTCCATGGGCATGTCGCTCCTGAACCAATGTTATTCCACGCGCGGCCTTGCCGCGATTGCCGCCGTAAACATTTGCAGCACGGTGTCCCAGTTGTTCAACGTGGTGTTTATGTCGCTCGGTTCCTCCATCGGCATCGTAGTGGGCAACCTGCTTGGCGCGGGCAAAGCGGAGGAAGCGCGCGATACCGACAGGAAGATGATCGCCTTCAGCGTTATGACCTGTTTCGTGCTCGGCGGGCTGCTTGCCGCCGCCTCCGGCCTGATTCCCGAACTATACAACACCACAGCTGAAGTAAAAGCGCTTGCAGCTTCCTTCCTTGTCATCAGCGCTTGCAGCATGCCGTTCCATGCCTTTTCCCATGCGTGCTATTTCACGCTGCGTTCCGGCGGCCAAACCAAGATCACCATGCTGTTTGACAGCGGCTATGTCTGGTGCATATGCATCCCCGCTGCGTTTGTGCTTTCCCGCTTCACAAGCATCCACATTGTGCCGATGTTTTTCATTTGTACCGCGTTGGAGATCGTCAAATGTATCGCCGGATATCTGTTCGTAAAAAGCGGCAAATGGGTTCGCACCATTGTTCCTTCGCCTGCTTCGGACGCATAAGCGCAATGGATTTCGCTTCAGCGTGTCCGAAAAAGCGGCAAAAGACCACTTTTTCGAGTTTTTCACGGATTATTGCTTCTCGCTCCGCTCCCGGGCAGCAAAAGCCGCAAGGTACGAAAGCCTGAGGGCTTTCATCCGTTTCGGCGTACTGCCGCCGAAGCCGGATGGAACGTCAAGGGCTGCGGTCCTTGACAATCCCGGGTTTCTCGACAGACTGGAGCAAACGCGTCACCGGCGCGTTTGCTTTTCCGCCCTTCGAGCCCCTTTGAATATCATATCAAAGAAAAAACAGGCCTGCTGGCCTGTTTGATGCTTTGGTGGGGATGGAGGGGCTCGAACCCCCGACCTCTTCGATGTGAGCGAAGCGCTCTAACCTGCTGGGCTACATCCCCGCTGTGCGACGAAGTATATTGTACAACATCAAAACGGATTTTGCAATATCTAAATTTGCCCCGGCGCTCACTCAAATGCTTTTCTGTAATACTTGCCCGGTTCCAACGCAATCCCCTTTGCCGCAAACATCTCGCTGACCGTTACAAGCTGATAGCCCTGCTCAATCAGTTCCGGCACAATCGTTTCCACAGCGGCAGCAGTCGGGTCGTAAAGATCATGCATCAGCACAATGCTTCCGTCTTTCATATCCTTGCGGATTGCCTCTAATGTGCTTTGCGTATCCCGCGTGCTCCAATCAAGCGTATCAATGGTCCACATAATCAGCGGATACGCCACATTGGCTTTCACCGTTTCATCCTTGATACCGGCGCCATAGGGCGGCCGCACCAAAGCGGGTTCCTTGCCGGTGGCCTCCAGCACGAGCCGGTTCACACCGTTGATCTGCTCCCGCATTTCATCCGGGGAAATCTTTGTCAGGTTCTTGTGGTTATAGGTGTGGTTGCCAATCTCACAGCCCAAGTCGCTTGCGCGCTTCACAATCTCCGGAAATTTTTCGAGTTGGATGCCAACCACGAAAAACGTGGCGTGCGCCCCATACTGTTCCAGCACGTCCAAAATGCGTTCCGTCTTTTTGCTCGGGCCGTCATCAAACGTCAGCGCGACCATCGGTTTGCCCGGGTCCGGCGTTTCCTGCGGCGGCAGGCCAACGTTAGGGTCCGGCGTTGCAGCAGCAAGCGCATCCGTAACAGCCGGCTCCGGACTTGCAGTGGCCACAGGCGGCGTCTGCAGTGCAGGCGTAGGCTCCGGCGTGGAGGTAAGTTCCGGCGCAGGCGTAGGTACAATGTCAATGATCCCCATGGAAGGATTCCCTGCCGGAAGCATGGTGCATCCGGTCCCTGTTATCAATAAGCATGCGGCAATCACTGCGGCCGCAAGCGGTTTCTTTCGCGTCATGATCTATCCCCGTTGTATTTATGCATTCCGATCCATACAAAGCACGCCGCGCGCTGCATCCATCTCCGGCGCGAAGCGGCATATTTCGCGCTTGTATTTCTTTTATGCTAGCTTTTTTGCGCGGGATAGTCAAGCGGATTTCGGCCAGTTCACAGATTATTATCAATCCGCGCCGCAACCTTCCCTCCGTGTTGCAAAGGAACCGTTTTTACAATATAATAGGCGGGTAACAGACAACCGGGCTGTATCCGCAGCCCACAGCGCTATAAAAAGGAGCCGGCCGTTGAAAACAAGCGACTTTTATTATGATCTTCCACCGGAGTTGATCGCGCAAACGCCCGCAAAAGAACGCAGCGCCTCCCGTCTTTTGGTTTACGACAGAGACACGCGCACCATTTCGGACGAAGTGTTTACCGACATTGTTCGCCACCTTCGCCCCGGCGATGTGCTCGTGCGCAATACCACACGCGTCATTCCGGCACGCATCTTTGGCCACCGCCCGGAAACGGGCGGCACGATGGAATTTCTGCTGCTCAAGCGACTCGATGCGCACCATTGGGAATGTCTTGTGCGCCCCGGCCGCCGCGCAAAGCCCGGCCTCACCTATACGATCAGCGACGAGCTTTTCGCGACCATCTGCGAACCCACGGACGCGGGCGGCCGTGTAATCCGGCTCGATTATGACGGCGTGTTTGAAGAAATCCTTGACCGTGTGGGCGAAATGCCGCTGCCGCCGTACATCACCGAACGCCTCGCCGAGCGCGAGCGATATCAGACCGTTTATGCGCGGGAAAACGGTTCCGCTGCCGCACCCACCGCCGGGCTTCATTTTACCGAAGCGTTGCTTGACGCATTGCGCGCAAAGGGCGTGCTGATTGCGGATGTGCTGCTGCATGTCGGCCTCGGCACCTTCCGGCCGGTTTCCGCAGAGACCGTGGAAGAGCACCACATGCACTCGGAATATTTTGAAGTCACCGAGCGCTCCGCCGCGGCCATCAATGCGGCGCGCGCTGCGGGCGGGCGGATCGTGGCCGTGGGCACCACCTCCTGCCGCACGCTCGAAAGCGTGGCGGATGATGCGGGCATCGTGCACGCAAAAAGCGGGTGGACGGATATCTTTATCACGCCCGGCTACCGGTTCAAAGCCGTGGATGCGCTCATCACAAACTTCCATCTGCCGGAATCAACGCTTTTGATGCTCGTGAGCGCCCTTTGCTCGCGTGAAGAAATACTTTCCGTGTACGAGCATGCCGTGCGGGAGCGTTATCGCTTCTTCTCATTCGGCGATGCAATGTTCCTCCAATAACGCCAAGGAGTTCCGATGCAGTATTTTAAGTATGAACTGATCCACGAATGCAAGCAGTCCGGCGCCAGGCTCGGGCGCCTTCATACGCCCCACGGCGTCATCGAAACGCCGTGCTATATGCCCGTTGGCACACAGGCAACCGTGAAGGCCGTGCTTCCGCGCGATCTTGCGGAAATCGGCGCGCAAATCTGCCTTGCCAACACCTATCACCTGTTCGAGCGCCCCGGTCACAGGCTTGTGCGCGAGGCGGGCGGCCTCCATGCCTTCATGCGGTGGGATAAGCCGATTTTGACCGACAGCGGCGGTTTTCAGGTTTTCAGCCTTGCCGGCAGCAACAAAATCCGTGAAGACGGCGTGGAATTCCGTTCCCTTTTGGATGGGCGCAAGCATTTCTTCACGCCGGAAAGCGTGATGGAGATCGAACAGGCGCTTGGCGCGGACATTGCAATGGCCTTTGACGAGTGCGCCCCCTATCCGAGCGACGAAGCCTACACCCGCGCTGCGATGGAGCGCACACACCGTTGGGCGCGCCGCTGCAAGGCCGCGCACACGCGGGAGGATCAGGCGCTCTTTGGCATCGTGCAGGGCGGCATGTTCCGCGAAATGCGCATTGAAAGCGCAAAAACGCTTGCGGATCTGGATTTCATCGGCTATGGCATCGGCGGCCTTTCCGTGGGCGAACCGAAGCCGCTGATGTATGAGATGCTGGAAGAGATGATGCCCTTCATGCCCAAGGAAAAGCCGCGCTACCTGATGGGTGTGGGCAGCCCGGACTGCCTTGTGGAAGGCGTGATCCGCGGGATAGACATGTTCGATTGCGTTCTGCAAACGCGCATCGCGCGAAACGGCCTCGCCCTCACCGGGCAGGGCAAACGGATGCTGCGCAACGCTTCCTTTGAGCATGATTTCACGCCCATCGAGGAAGGCTGCGATTGCTATGCCTGCAAAAACGGCTTCACGCGCGCCTATATCCGCCACCTCGTAAAGTGCAAGGAGATCCTTGCGGCGCAGCTCATCACGCTGCACAACCTGCGCTTCTCGCTTCGGCTGATGAAAAACATCCGGCAGGCCATCGCAGAGGACAGGCTGCTCGATTTCCGAAAAAAATGCATTGCTGAGGGAATGTTTGATTGAGTTATGAGAACGCTTACGCTTGAATCCCTGACTGAACCCCGAGTGGAAGCGCTTGGTGCGCACATCGCGGGAACCCTTTTCCCAGGGGCGTTTCTCGCGCTCTTCGGTGGCCTCGGCGCGGGGAAAACGACCTTCACCCGGGCGCTTGCCGCAGCGCTCGGCATTTCGGATGCGGCAAGCCCCACGTTCACCATCGTGCAGGAACACGAAGGAACGTTGCCTCTGTTTCATTTCGATGCATACCGCCTCGCCTCAGCGGACGAGCTGTACGCCATCGGCTTTGACGATTATCTGGCCCGCGCCGGCGTAATCATAATGGAATGGTGTGAAAATGTGCCGGAGGCGCTCCCGCGCGAACGGCTTGAGCTGCATCTTGTGGGCAGCGGCATGGAGCCGCGCGCAGCTACGCTTGCCGCATACGGCGCGCGCTATGAAACGATCCTTGAAACACTGGAGGGCTTTCCCGCATGATCCTGCTTGCGCTTTCCACCTCCGGCCGTGCAGCCTCCGCGGCGCTCCTCAAGGATGGCGTGCCGCTTGCCGAGGCAACGCGGGACGAAGGTCTGACCCATTCGGAAACGATTCTGCTGCTTGCGGCGGAGCTTCTCGATCAAACCGGCCTTGCGCCCCGGGATATCGGCGTATTTGCCGCGGATGTCGGCCCGGGTTCGTTCACGGGCGTGCGCATCGGCGTGTGCGCTGTGAACGCGATGGCAGCCGCATGCGGCGCGCCTGTTGTTGCGGTAAGCTCCCTCGCCGCATTGCGCGAGGGGATTTCCGAGGAACCCGGCCCCGTCTGCACGCTGCTTGACGCGCGCAACGGCAACGCCTATGCCGCCTTGTTTGACAAGCAAGCCTGTCTGATGCAGCCTGCCGCCGCCATTGTGGCAGAGCTTCTCCCCACGCTCCCGCGTGGGACGCTCTTTGTCGGCGACGGCGCCGAAGCGTATCGGGATGAAATCCTCTCCATTGTTCCCAACGCGCGCTTCGCCGCCCCACAGCAGAACCTTTTGACAGCCCTGCCCGTGGCGCACGCCGCATGGCGGCTATTCTCTGCAGGGGAAACGGTTCGGGAAGCCATGCCGCTTTACCTGCGTCCTACGCAGGCGGAACGGCTTTATAAAGAAAAGAAGTGAATGGTATGCATGAACTGCAACAATCGGAGCATGTGCTGTTCCGCCCGATGCAAAAAGGCGATGTGGAGCGCGTTGCGGAGCTTGAGCGCATCTGCTTCCGCACGCCCTGGTCCCGCGCCGCGCTTGCGGGAGAGCTGAAGAATGACGTTGCCCATTATCTCGTGGGCGAATGCGATGGCCGCGTAATTGCATACGCGGGCATGTGGGTTTTGTTTGATGAAGCACACATCACAAACGTTGCTGTGGACCCTGCGTTCCGCAGGCGCGGACTCGGCCGGCGGCTGATGCTCTGCATGATGCGCACAGCGCGTCTGTTCGGCGCAGCCATGATGACGCTTGAGGTGCGCGAAACCAACCTTGGCGCGCAGGCGCTTTATGCGGGCCTCGGCTTCCTGCGGGAAGGCCGCCGCAAGGGATATTACACGGACACCGGGGAGGACGCGTTCCTCCTTTGGAACCACGATATTGCCTTGACACTCGCGCATGCAGATGATAGCATTACAGTATAGCACCAAAACAATTTATGTTCCTGCATTAAAAGCCAATTTCAGGAAAGGGGTTTTGTTTAAAATGAAAGAAATCATCAGCGCAACAAACGCACCCGCCGCACTCGGCCCGTACAGCCATGCGGTTGCAATGGAGGGCATTGTGTTTACCTCCGGCCAGCTCGGCATCGATCCCGCCACCGGCAAGCTTGCAGAAGGCGTTGCCGCGCAGGCAGAACAAGCGCTCAAGAACCTTGAAGCCGTGCTCAAGGCTGCCGGCGCAAGCATGGCAGACGTGGTAAAAACCACCGTGTTCGTGAAGGATCTTGCGGATTTCGGCACCGTGAACACCATTTACGGCCAGCATTTCGGCGCTGATTTCCCCGCCCGCTCCTGCGTGCAGGTTGCAGCGCTTCCCGCAGGCGGTTTGGTTGAAATTGAAGCTGTCGCGTTCAAGAGCGCGGACGAATCATACTCCTTCTGACCGCATCCATGGAAACTCATCCGGAACCCCAGCGCGCAGCCATGCGCCGCTTTCATGCACGGCCGCTCGTGCTCTGTGTGGCCGGGGTTTCGTTCGGCGTTTTGTTCGCATACCGCCTTCAAGGCACGCCGGCCCTTGTGGCCGCGTGCCTTTTCCTTTGCTGTGGCGCATGCGCTCTGTTCCGGCGCCGCGCTGCGGCAGGCATTCTTCTGTTTTCCATCTGTGCAGGCGCATTTCGCATGCTCGCTTCGTTCCCTGTGCCTCCCCCTGAAGGCGCGTGCGTGCTGACCGGCTGTATTGCGGACGCACCCAGAACGGAAGGCGGTTTTACCTATGCCACGCTGTATGATGCCGCCTGCAACGGCGATTCGGTTCGTGGCCGCATACAGATCCGCTTCCCCTCCGAAAAAGCAAAAGGGCTGAAATGCGGGGACATCATTTCATCAGAAGCCGCTCTCCGCATTCCTCAAAAGCAGGCCGGTTCCTTCGATGCACGCGCCTATTATCTTTCCATGGGCATAACCGCGCTCGCTTACAGCCGGAACGCCCCAAGCGTGCGTGCCCACCGCATCGACCTTCGTTACAGGCTTTGCTCCCTGCGCACACGCATTGCTGCCGTGCTGGATGCGGCGTTCGGCACGGAGGCACCACTGGCCCGCGCGCTGCTGCTGAACGACAAGGCACTGCTGCCCGAGGCTGCCTATGCTGCGTTCCGCGATGCGGGCGTGGCGCATATCCTGGCCCTTTCCGGCCTTCATGTGTCGATTTTTGTCGGGGTATTGGCGTTTCTTTTCCCGAAACGGCACGGTTTTCTGCGCCTGCTTTTCATCGGCGCATTCCTGCTTGCCTACTGTGTTCTTGCCGGCTTCCCTCCATCGCTCGTGCGTGCGTCCGTCATGTCCCTTTCCGCACTCGGCGCCCCGCTTTTGCGGCGGCGGTACGACATGGCCTCTGCGCTTGCGCTCGCCTTGCTTGTGCTCCTGCTTGCGGCTCCGGCAAGCCTGTTTTCCGTCGGGCTCCAGCTTTCCTTCTGCGCAACGGCAGGCATCGCCCTTCTGCTGCGGCCGTTTCAGCGCCTGCTTCGCAGGCTTCCTGGCGCGCTCTCCGCCGCCCTGTCCATTTCGCTTGCAGGGACGCTTGGCACGCTCCCGCTCACGCTGCATTATTTTGAACGCCTGCCGTTATACGCGCTTCCCGCAAATTTCGTTATCGTGCCGCTCGTTTCCCTGGCGCTGCCATTGACACTCCTTACGGCAGCACTGCTTTCGGCGTTTCCCGGCGCCCTTTTTCTTGCAGTGCCCGCGCGCGTCGTCCTCGGCGCGCTTTCCTGGCTTTCGCAAGCGTTTTCCTCCCTTCCTTTCGCCACGCTCACGCTCTCCGCACCGCCGCCTGCGGCCTGCCTGCTGCTCTATGGCGCAATGCTCTCCCTTTCGCAATATCACCTGCGCCCGCTGCGCACAAAGCTGCTGTGCGCAGCGCTCTGCCTTTTCGGCGCATGCGTTTTTCTGGCAACGAAGGCGTTTTAATTGCGCATGCCCCGCGCATCTATGCTATAATTCCAATATGGATCGCAATGCATTTTTCAACTTGATCAAAGAAAACCGCCTCTCCAGTGCATACCTGCTGCACGGGGTGGAGGAATACGTGAAGGACAGCGCCGTTTCCGCCCTGCTCGAAACGGTGGAAGAAGCAACGCGCCCGCTTAACGTGGACACGCTTGAATCCGCCGAAGCCAACGCGCTGACGCTCGCCTGCGACGCGCTGCCGTTTTTTGCGAAGCGGCGCGTGGTCATCTGCCGCGCAATGCCCAAGGATTCGGACGCAAAGGCCATTCTCGCCTATCTTCCAAAAATGCCGGAAACAACGCTCCTGCTTTTCCTGCTGCGCGGCGAGGCGGATATGAAGCTTGCGTTCCCAAAAGCGCTTGCAAAGGAAGACCGCGTTGTGGCGTTCACAGAGCTTTCCGAATCGGAAGCCGCGCGCTGGGCAGGCCAGCTTGCAAGGCGGCGCGGCGTCACGATCCTGCCGGAAAACGCGCGCTTTTTTATCACCCTTGCAGGAACGGATTGCGCACGCCTTGCGGGCGAATTTGAAAAGCTTGCCTGCTATGTGGGCGATGGAAACGAAATTACCCGGGAGGCCATTTCCAAGGTAACAACGCGGGATCTTGACTTTATCGTGTTTTCCGTGCTGGATTACTTTCTCGCTGAAAAACCGGAAGACGGGTTCCGCGCGCTCGGCGCGGTGCTCAAGGATGGTGAAAAGCCTCTGGATATTGCCCGTGTGCTGGGGGATAAGGCAAAGCTGACTCTGGAGGCGCGCAGGCGCATCGACCAAAAGCAGCCGAAGGATGCCGTCACCAAGGCGCTGCCCTGCAGCCCGGGCTATGCATACCGGGTCTATGAATCCGCACGCAGGCTCAAAAGCGCACAGGTGCCCCGCCTTGCTGCGGCCACAAAGGCGCTTGTCGCGGTTGCGCCGATGCAGTTCACGGGCCGCATGAAGGCATCGGACGCGCTTGAACGCGCGCTGCTTCTGCTCGTTGCGCAATCGTCCGTTTGACTGCGCTTCTGCGGAATGCTATACTATAATTCATCATTGAATTCGATTTTGTTTCATGTTCCGCCGCGGCGCTGCCGCAGCGGCTAAGAGGGAAGCAGGTGAAATGCCTGCGCGGTCCCGCCGCCGTAAGCACGGAGCCCCGCTTGCAAAGCCACTGGGCAATTCGCCCGGGAAGGGAAGCGGCGGCGTTGATGTGTAAGCCGGAAGACCTGCATGAAGCGTGCTTTCTCCACGGGGGCTTGGAAGCAGAAGGCAATGGAGAGCCGTTTGGCTCGCTGGAACGCTTTTTGGCGACTGTGGAGTTTCACCGCAGCCGCCTGTTTATTTTGAAAGGAGCCACAAAGCCATGCCTAAGACCGACGCGCTTAAAACCGTTCCTGAGGAATGCGAATATTCCTTCTTCAGCCACACGAAGTGCGAGTACTTTCCGTGCCACAAAACCAACGCGCCTGAGGACTTCAATTGCCTGTTCTGCTACTGCCCGCTGTATGCGCTCAAAGACAAATGCGGCGGGAACTTCCGCTACACGGAAAGCGGCATCAAGGACTGCAGCGCCTGCCTTCTGCCGCATAACCGCAAAAGCTATTCCTACATCGTAAGCAAATTTAAGGACATCGCCGAAATTACAAGGCGCAAAGAGGGAGAATAAATAAAGAAAGGCGGGCCGGCGGCACAGCCGCGGCCTGCCCTGTGGCAAAAATTCCTCATGCCTCTTTGGGCGGCTCCTGAAAACCGAGCCCATAGGCTGCATCAAACGGGCAAAACGTAACGAGGGCGTTCCTGTCTTCCGTGTAAGCAATGCTGCGGATGCGGTATGCTTCGGCACGGCTGCATGCGCAAAGCAGCATCCGGCGTGCCGCGCCCGTATAGGTGCCGACGGCATCTACTGCCGTCACGCCGCGCTCCACCTGCTCGCCAATCCGCCGGGCGATCGCATCCCCTTTATCCGTGATAATAATCACCATTTGCCCGGCTGTAAAACGGTAGGTGATCTTATCGATGATCGTCGTGCAGACCGCCGTCATTACGATGCCCTGAAGCACGGCATCAATGCGGCCGAACGCGAGCCCTCCCAGAAGGATGACCACGCCATCCGTTACAAGTGAAATGGTCCCGATGGAAAGATGCGGCATCTTCTTGCGCAGGCTAAGAATCACGAAGTCCGTGCCGCCCGTGGAAGAATCCTGCGCATAAATGAGTGCGAGCCCTGCCCCGGAAAGTGCGCCTGCGAACAGCGCCGCCATCAGTGCGTCACCGTGGTAAACCGGCAGCAGCGGGAACACGAAGTCCAGCAGGATTGTAGAAACGGCCATCGTGCACAGCGAGCGCAGGAAAAACGTTCTGCCAAGCGTTTTGAAGCAAAGCAGGATCACCGGCACGTTGAACGCGAGTGTGCATAGGCCAATCGGCAGATCCGTAAAGTGGTTCAGTATGACCGCAAGGCCTGCGATGCCGCCCGGTGCAAATTCCGCCGCAGAGGCGAAACTGTAAACGCCCGCCGCATACAGGGCGCCTCCGATTACATCGGCAAGCAGGGCGCGGCCTGCCTTTTTAACGATTTTGAGCGCTGTGGTTTTCATGGTGCTCCCCCTCCTTTTTCAGTAGATCCACGCGGTTCGAGGCAGACGATGGAAGCTCCCGCAGCATCTCCCTCAAAATGCCGCAGGAGCTTCCCAGGAGGCTACCCCGTCTAACACACAAATACAGTATACCGGGTAGCAGGCATGCACGCAATGCGGTGAATTTATATGTCATACCATCTGTTTTACGCTTTGGTTGTAGAAACCTACAATGACTAATTAATGGAGAAAGGCTGTGCATCTATGGTTCGGATACGGGAAATTTTAGCGCTGGATCCTCTTGCGGGGTTCGAGCTTCTGGCAGGGGCAGGCGGCCTGGACAATGTGCTCACCAATGTAACGATCCTTGATTACGAAACGGACAGCATGGATTTCTCCGCATTCCAAAAAGGAGATTTTATCCTGACCTCCCTGTTTTTTGCAAAGGATGCCCCGCAGCTTATCGTGGATGCATTTCGGGAGCTGCTGCGCCGCGGCATTGCGGGCATCGCCGTCAAAACCGTATTTTATAAAACGCTCCCTGCGGATATGCTGCGGCTTGCGGACGCAATGAATGTGCCTGTTTTCGCATACCATGCAGCCTCTATGGAGGAGATCATTCTCGCAGCACATTCCTACATGCTTGCAAAAGAGCAACGTGAGCTTGCCGCCATGCGGCTGGATGCAATGCTGGGCTTTGGGCGGGCGCCTTCCGCTGTGGCCGAAAGCGTGCGCGCGCTGGATGCTATGCTGTACCCGCACTGCGTGGCATCCTTCAGCACGCCAAGGGAAGGAGGCGTTCTGAATTTGGGGCAGAAAATGCCCGTCCCCCTGTTTTCAGATGGGCAATATTCCGCATTTTTCCCTTATCATGACGGGCTTTTGCAGCTTTATACCACAGCGGATGCAGAGCGCCTTGCAGGCGCGGAAGATGCGATGCTTCGCGCATATGAGTCATGCGGCGTGGCGCCTGCCGCATGGCGGACCGGGTTTTCCGCCCCGTGCCATGCATACGATTTTTTCGATGCAGCCATCCGGCAAAGCCTGTATTCAAACCGCGTTTGCCAATGTTTTGAAAAGCCGCGCCTGCGCTATGGCACATTGGGCGTTTACCGCTTTCTGCCCGCCCTTTTGGAGGATAAAAGCGTGCTCGCAGAATATCGCGCTGCGCTGACCCGGCTGCGTTGCTTTGAGGAGGAAAGCGGAATTGCCATGTTGGACACGCTCTCTGCCTATGCGGCTGCTCACGGAAGCGTAGAGCAGGCCGCAAAGCGGATCTACCAACACCCAAACACCGTGCGTAACCGCGTCAAAAAAGCGCGCGCACTGCTCGCCCTCAACGACGATTGGTATGAACAAATCTTCATTTTAATGGGCCTCTATGCGCTTGAGCAGACATGATTACGGCGCGAGCGGCATCGCCGTCCCTGCGGGCATACCATCCGTTTGCGCTGCGGCCTCAATCCCGCCGACCTGTGCAATTGCTTCTGCCAAATATTCCACAGCGTTAAGCGCCTGCTCCAACGTATTGGCATTATGGCCAACCTCTACAAGCAGGCATTGATCGGAAATATGCTGGTTATACCGCCCGGTTTTAACGCGGATGTTGCGCACAAGGCGCTCGTCAATGCCGGCAAGGTATTCCGTGATGCGCTTGGCAAGCGCATAGTTTGCGGCAAAGTCGGGTTTTTCGCCAAAGCCCGTGCCCGTTGCCCCTTCCCCCGTTCCAACGACAAACATCATCCGTGCGACTTCCTTGCCGTCAATCGTGACGAAATCCGTGTTTTCTTTTGGGTTGTTGCCATATGCATCCCTGTGCACATCGATAAACATGGTAATGGAAGGATATTCCGCACGGCATTTTTCCATCGTCACAACCGAGCGGGAGTACGAGGTTGAAAGCTTCGGCGGTTCGTGGTTCGTGATGTCATGAATCACGCTGATGCCGTAGCGCCCGCGCAAAAGTTCCGTGAGCCGTTCACCCACGGTTACGATGTTCATGGTGTTGTCCTTTGTGCGCCATGCGCTTGAGGCGGTGTAGTTGTATTGGCTGGTGGGAAAATATGCTTCTGTGGTATGCGTATGGTAAATGAGGATGCGCGGCTCGCTGCCGGAAAGGTCAACCGGCAGCGCCGGGGCTTCCTCCACGCGCAAAAGCTCAATGCGCACGCTTTCGCTCACACCCACGTCGATGTCTGCGCGGTCGATCCGGATGGGTGAGGGCAGCTCGGAAGCGTCAGGGGGCTGCACGCCTCCTTCTTCATCTGCCGTTGCGGAATACATCAGCGGAAAGCCAAGCGAAAGCAGTTCCGCCTCAATGCTGCTCCCCCCGGCGATGCGAAAGGCGGATTGCGCGAACAGTGCAACCGTGCAGAGAAAGGCCGCAACCGGAACTGCGGCCTTTGCTTTTTTCAGGTTGAGCGCGTTTGGGCGCGGCGCCCGCGTGCGGATTTTCCTTGGCGGCATATGATTGATCCTCCGCTCAATTTATATGAGCGGGTGGACAGGTTTATGCGATGAGCATCCGTACCTCGCCGTAATCCGCGCCAAAGAGCGCCATGTTAATGCCGTCCGCCACAATGCGCGTCATATCGGCCACGATGCTGTCGATCTCCTTAGGCGTTACAATGAGCTCCCCGATGTGCTCGGCGATGACCTTTGCCGCAAGCTCTTTCAGGCGTTCCTCGTCGTTGTGCAGGCCCGTTTCATCCGCAATGAGGCTTATGGTATCCTGCGAAATGGTGGTGGCGAACACCACAAGCGGAACGCCGATGGCAATCACCGGCACGCCGAGCGTTTCGCGGTCCAGCCCCGTGCGGTTGTTGCCCACGCCCGCGCCCGGGCTGATGCCGGCATCCGTAAGCTGCACGGTCGTGCTGATGCGCGCCGCGCGGCGCGAGGCAAGCGCATCCACTGCAATCACAAGGTCCGGCTTGCAGTGCTCCACCACGCCGCGCACGATCTCCATTGTTTCTACCCCCGTTACGCCGAGCACGCCAGGGGCAACCGCGCTCACTGCGCGCACGGGCCCGGGCAGCGCATCCGGCATGTATTGTTTAATGTGCCGCGTTACGTAGATGCTTTCCACCACGCGCGGCCCCAGTGAATCCGGGGTGATGGCGCGGTTGCCAAGCCCGACTACGAGCACGTTTTCACACGTGCCGAGGCCTTCCATCAGGCGGGAAAGTTCGTTTGAAAGAGCGCGGCTGACGCGCTCGAACAAATCGAGCGGCCGCGCGGAAAGCTCGGGCGCATCCAGCGTAACATAGCGGCCCTTGCGTTTTTCAAGGCGCGCGGCGGCATCATCCGTCGTAAGCGCGATACGGGTCACGGCAACGCCTTCGTGCTCCTCCGATTCTTCCGTTACGCCCGAAAGCGAAGGGTGAAGTTCGCGTGCCTCCATGGCAAGGTCTGTGCGAATGGAAAAAGGCATGGGGAAACCTCCTTGAATTGTGTTGGAATACGCAGGATAGTATGCGCTCCGGCGCGGAAAAATATTTGTGAAAAAAGTCCCGTGCGCAGCAACAAATATGCTTGCAATCCCCGGTTTTGCGTGGTATAATCTCCAATGTTCGAGTAAAAAACAGGGGGGTGAATGTTTTGGCAAACCATAAGTCCGCTTTGAAGCGTGTGGGCATCACCGCGAAAAAGAACCTTCGTAATCGTATGATCACGTCCCAGGTCAAGACGGCGGTAAAGAGCTTCGACCAGTCTCTTGCTTCCGATGACCAGGCCGCAATCAACGCTGCTTACGTCAACGCCGTAAGCACTGTGGACAAGGCCGCCGCGAAGGGCGTTATCCATAAAAACGCTGCGAATCGCAAAAAGGCTCAGCTCGCAGTCAAACTGGCTGCCAAATAAGCAAGCCCCCGTTTTGCATGCAAATTTTAGGCCAACCGGAAGCGGTTGGTCTGTTTGCTGTTGAATGCACATATTCCGCCGCAGGGCTTTCATTCCACATTTTACCGCCTGCACTTTTGTTCCGAATCGCCGATAATAAAGAGTACAGCAAAATTCGGCACAACGACGGAGGAATCGGAACGACATGATAAGCACTGAAAAAGCGAAGCTGCAGCGGTTTAGCCTGTGCTTGAGCGAAAACGAAAAATCAAAGAGCACAATTGATAAATATACGCGGGACGTGGCTCAATTCCTTCATTTTCTGGGAGGGCGGGAAGCTACGAAATGCCTTCTGCTGGAATACCGCGGGCGGCTGCAGGAGCGCAACAAGCCGCAAACGGTGAACGCAAAGCTTTCCGCAATTCACGCCTATCTTAATGCAATTGGCCTCCCCCATTGCAAAGTAAAGCTGATGAAAGTGCAGCGCAAGGTTTTTCTTGAAGAGAGCCGGGAACTTTCGGAGCCCGAATATAAGCGGCTCCTCAACGCAGCGCAAAGCCGCTCGAATGAAAGGCTATACCTTGTGATGCTTTCGATTTGCTCCACCGGCATTCGTGTAAGCGAGCTCAAATATATTACATTGGAAGCCGTCCGCGCCGGCCAGGCAGAAATCACGCTTAAGGGAAAAAGCCGCACCGTGCTGCTCCCCCGCGCGCTGAAAAGCCGGCTTCTGCTCTATGCCGCGAAGAACGGCATCCAAAGCGGGCATATCTTCTGTACAAAGAACGGCAAACCGCTGGATCGATCCAATATCTGCCATGATATGAAGCGGCTTTGCCAAGCCGCGCATGTGGAGCCGCAAAAGGTATTTCCGCACAACCTGCGCCACCTGTTCGCGCGCTGCTTTTATGCTGTGGAAAAAAATCTTGCGCACCTCGCGGATATTCTGGGGCATTCTTCCGTGGAAACCACGCGCATTTATGTAGCTGCCAGCGTCCGCGCATATGAGCGAACCCTTCAAAAAATGCGGCTGCTCATTTGAAATGCAAAAACCACAGAATTCCTATTCTGTGGTAAGTGGTTTTAGAAATGGGCATTTATATAGTTTTTATTATAAATGCTTTTTTGTTAAAATCAACTAGAAATAGATAATTTAATGCTTTTTTGTTAAAATCAACTAGAAATAGATAATTTAATGCTTTTTTGTTAAAATCAACTAGAAATAGATAATTTTGGAATTTGGTTGCCAAGATTCCGTATTCTTACCAGGCCTGCAAAGCCTGCTTGTTTGCCGACCACATTTTCTTTTCCGCCGCGGCCCCGTTTTTCGGAGCTGCGGCTTTTTTATTTGCGTTCATGCGCTTGGAACTGTCATTTTGGCGTTACGATGCGCCGTGGAATACCACAGAATAGGAATTCCGTGGTAAGCAGGATGGATGTGGCCTGAAAGGAGGTGCTCCGTGCCAAATGGCGTTTTCATGCTCGTTGTTGGATTATCTTGCGTTGCGGATGGGGCTTACTTATCTTTCCGACCTGCGGTGTGCTCCGGTTGATGCCGCGCAGCTCGGCCGGATTCTGTCCGCCATCCAACCGCAGCGTTTCACAGAGCGAGAATGGTTGGATGCCTGTGAATACATCACCGGCAGGAAAGCCGGCTCTTCCGTTGAAGCGCGAGAATTTCTTTTTTGCTTTGCGGCAAAAAGAACAGCTTGAAAACGCTTGGAGCGCAATGCGGAGCCATACATGCCACGCGAAAACGATTTAACCGGCTGCCGTTTCGGTATGTTGACGGCAGTAGAAAAAACAGAGCAACGGGAAAACAGAAGCATCGTTTGGCGCTGCAAATGCAGCTGCGGCGGTGAAACGATGGTCAGCGCAAAAAACTGCTCCGCGGGACGGTTACTAACTGCGGATGCATTCCCCGGCCAAGTGCGGCGAACGGAAGCATTGCAGAAGACCTGACCGGCCACGTTTTTGGGGAATTAACGGCGCTGTGCAGAGCGGAAAACAAAGCCGGGCGCGTCCGCTGGCTTTGCCGGTGCTCTTGCGGCAAGGAAAAGGCCGTTGCCGCGCACGAGTTAAAGGCGGGCAGGGTAAAAAGCTGTGGCTGCAAGGTGCATCCCCGGCGGAAGGAGCTTTTCAACCGGCGCTTCGGCATGCTCGTCCCCCTTTGGCCCACGGAGCGCCGTGATGCAAAAGGCGCCGTTTCCTGGCGCTGCAGATGCGATTGCGGGAACGAAGCGGATTTCACGGAATGTCAGCTTGTGCACGGCGATGTTCAAAGCTGCGGCTGCCTTAAACGGAGGGTGCAGGCCGAGCTTCCCGAACACCGGAAACTTCATTTTGTTGACGGAACTTGTGTGGAATATCTAGAAAAAAGGAAACACCGCAAGGACAACACAAGCGGGTTTGACGGGATACACCTTACGCCCGCCGGAACCTATGAGGTCAGAATCGGCTTCAAAGGGAAAAGCTTCTACATTGGCACTTATAGGGATTTTGGTGAAGCCGTTCAAGCCCGTTTGAAGGCAGAGCAGTTGATTCACGGAGGTTTTTTGGAAGCATACCGCACGTGGCGGAAAAAAGCCGCTCTGAACCCCGCTTGGGCTGAAGTGAATCCTCCCCTGTTCAATATCGTGAAAGATGGTGATGCCTTTGCCATAAGGCAGTCTACTGAAAAAAGCGCCAGCCATTTTTCAAAGCCAACCACCATGATTATTAAATGAAAGGAATAAACAACAATGACAAAAACGAAAAAGAATCTTTGTATCATCCTTGCTGCGCTTATGCTTTGCTTCATAATTCCAACAGCTGCAATGGCTGAAGCGGGCGATTGGGATCCTCTTACGGATCCTGATGACGTTGCAGGGAGCCTTGCTGGCAACGAGAGCTTTTCAGCTTCCACTTCCATGCAAATAGGAGCAGATGGTTATCTGCGTATGATGCCAACACTTCAAATTGGGCAATATGAGTATAATGCCATGGCCTATTGCGGCACAACCGCCCAATCAAGCAATACTTCCCTTCTTGAAATCAAAAGTATTGAAATTGGTGCATGGCAGGGTGGCGCATGGGACGGCGCAGATGCTTTGCAGGTCACCGTTATACCCAAGGCAACAGGCCGTGTAACAGTGACAATTAATTTTTATTATACTTTCAGCCAAAGCGCATCCCCTCTAACAAACCCAGACGCGCAGTGGTTTTACGGCACAATGCGGTACACAGTCAACATCACTGAACCGCCCGCACCGAATAAGCCCACCGACTCTGCCGTTCAGGACTTGCTTGGTGACAATGCCGTTACGGTCAATTGCACCAACAGCGAAGTAGCGCATGCCGATTCCTCCTATGCCCTGCTTAACGGCAGCTTCACCGTTGGCGATGTGCAGGGAGACGCGTCCAACGGTTACACCGTGGGCGTTACCGTTGCTCCGGATGCCTATGTCACCGCGTACAATACGGATGTCGCCTCCGGCCATTCTCTCTCCCCCGCTTCCCAGAGCGGCACGATCACGTTGGCCTATAACGCTGCCGCCAAGGTTTGGGAAGTGCAGTCCGGCAAGCCCGTAACATTCACCGTCGTTTGCGAAACGCCGGTTCCCACGCCCATGCCCACGCCTACGCCGGATGTAACGCCTACGCCGGATGTGACGCCTACGCCGGATGTGACGCCTACGCCGGATGTGACGCTTGCGCCTACCCCCAAGCCCGAACCAGAAACGCAGTATTGCTACATTGAGGCGACCGCGGAAGGCGCCGGCCGCATTTCCCCCAAGGGTACCATTGCCGTGGCTGAATATGACGATCAGACCTTCCGCATGGTTGCGGAGCCCGGCTCCGTCCTTGTGGATGTGTTGGTGGATGGCGTAAGCGCCGGCGCGGTCAGCGAATACACCTTCCGCTCGGTAACACGCGACCATACCATCCATGCGGTGTTCCAGTCCGTCACACCTCCCACCACCGGCAGCGATTCCGCCGTGGTGCTGGGCATTGCGCTCGGCCTGATCCTCGCCGCAGGCGTTGTCGTGTTTGCCCTGCGCCGCAGGAATGAATCCTAACGGAACAATCAACGCGGGGCGGCTGCATTTTGCAGCGCCCCCTTTCTGTTTTGTTATGAAAGCTTCCCATGAAACACAGCAGCCGTTGGAACCGGAATATGAACGCTGCGTATTATGCGGCAGGTGCACCGATGTTCCCATAAGCCTGCCGGTGGACGAGCGCGATTGTTTTCTGCCGGGTGCCGGCCAGCTTTGCAGGCAGTGCTATGCGCAGCTGGAGCCGGAAATGCGCCGGTCCGACCGGCGGATCAGCGATCATATTTTGCAGCACGCCCTATCCTGCGGCATGCGAGTTGAGGGTTATTCTTACCCCCACAAGCGCTGCGTTGATTCGCAATCCCCCGGCAGCACCTTCGGTGCTGCCACCCCCTTTCTAAAGGGGGCTTTGGGGAAGCCGAACAAAAAAGGCTCCTTTTGAAAGGAGCTGTTCGCTGCACGGACTGAGGATTGTTCTTACCCCCACCCGCACATCTTACTTTGCCGCAGGCTACTGAGGGATTGCCTTACCCCCGCAAGCGCCGCGTAAACTCGAAAAAGCCCTGAAATCAGGGCTTTTTTTGGTACCCGGTAGGGGAGTCGAACCCCTGTTCCCGCCGTGAGAGGGCGGTGTCCTAGGCCACTAGACGAACCGAGCATAAATCTCACGTGGGTTCTATTATACCGAATTTTGAAAAAATGTCAACACTTTTTTGAGGAATCGCGCAGCGTTTCATACTGCTTTTGGAATTCGCGCATCCGCTCTGCCAGGATGCCGCGCAAAGCATCATGCCGCCGCTTGAGTTCCCCCTTCCGGGAACGCTCAATCAGCGCTTCATAGCGCGCAGCAACGCACGTGATGACCTTTTCCCAGCCGATGGGAATGCTCTCTTTTGCATGCTCGCCCACGGTGCGGAGCGCAGCCGGGTCCGCCAACGCATGCTGGATTATGCGGGCCAGGTCTTCCGGGGTATCCTCGGCCAAAAAGCCGTTCTCACCGTCTGCAATGGCCTCCGCAGGGCTTCCGCCACGCGTTACAACCGCCGGTGTGCCCACAGCCGCAGCTTCGCGCAGCACGAGTGAAAACGTGTCGTAAAGGGAGGGAAACACAAAAAGCTCCGCCCTTTGGTAAAGCCCGTCGAGCAGCGCTGCATCCGAAACGTGCCCGGTCAGGATCGTATCAGCGCCGATGGAAAGCGCATCCGCCTTTTTGCGGATTGCCTCGGCATCCGCCCCCTGCCCGGCAAGAACAAGCGTAAACGGCAGCCCCTGCTGATGCAAAAGCGCCCCAGCTTCAAGAATGTGCAGAATGTTCTTTTTCCAATCCATCTGCCCAACATAGAGCAGCATGGGCTTCCCCTCCGGGATGGAAAAATGCTCCGCGGCGCGCTTGGCGTTTTCAGGATCAAGGGGATGCAGCTCCGTTCCGTTTTCCATCACAATGATCTCGCCGCCATACCCATAGCCGCGAAGGACTTCGGCCGAAGATTTGCTTACGGCCCACACCTCATCGCAGCGCTCATAGAATTCCACAACGAATTTCACGCCGAGGTGCGCGAGCGCTTCACGGCCGGTTGCCTTATAAAAATCATCGTAATATTTTGAATGAAAAGAACCCACGAGCGGAAGATCCCTTTTGGCGGTAAGCCGCAAAGCTTCCATGCCTGCGGAAAAGGGCGCATGCGCATGGATCACGTCAAGCGGCACATCCGCAATGCGGGCATGATAATGCCTGTCCAGAATCGCAAGGCCCGCTTTGTATTGCGGCGAACCCGGCACGGAGGTCCCGGTGAAGTCCACAAGGTCAAATGGAAAGCCGCCGCGATATCCGGTATTCACCATGGGGGCGATCACATAGCATTCGTGCCCAAGGCGCGGCAAATGGGTTGCATAGTTGTACACAACGCGCCCCACACCATCCACGATCGGGTAAAATGTATCCGTAAACTGGCCGATCTGCAAACTGTCCTTCTCCTTTGCATGGAATCCTGTTGAAAACAGTATACCCCGGCAAGTCGTTTTTGGCAATCAGGGCTCGTATTCGCGGCAAAGGAGCGGGGGCTTGGGATTGGCGCAGACAATCGGGACGGTAGAATTATAATCAAAATGCGGGCTATAAAACGGATCGCCCGCCGCGAGCATGGGGCGCAGCGTATCATAGCAGCGCATGCGCGTGAGCGTGGAAGCATCCTCTATGCGCGGAAGGGTTCCGTGCAGCAGCAGCGCGGCGAAAGGCGTATACGCAGAGGCAAGGCCGCGCCGGAATAACCGCAGGCAAAAATCCATGTCAGCCCCTGCATCGGAGAAGGTTTCATCAAACCCATTCAAATTTTCAAAGGTGTTTGAAAGCACCATCATGCACGCGCCGGGCAACATGGTTACCCGCCGGATTGTATTGACAAACAGGTTTTTGCGCGTCTCGCTCGTGTCGTCCGGCTCACCGGTATATGGGCTGTTCAGCCAGCCGCACAGGCCTGCCACATCCCCGGCGGAGACGATGCGCCGGCCTACGTTGACGAGCTTTCCGCCCGCTGCCCCTACGCCCGGCCGGGAGAGCTGCTCCCGCAAGGCGCGCAGCCAATCCGGCGTAAGCACCTGCGCATCCCGGCACAGGAACAGGAGCGCTTCGCTTTGCGCTTCTGCGGCGCCCAGATTGCACAGGGCAGCAAAGCCGTCTTTTTTGCTGCGTACGATTTTTGCAGCCTTGTTTTTTTCCAGAATGTCATAGTAACGCAGCGTGCGCGGGTCGCGGCTGTCTCCATCGGCGATGATCAGCTCGTAGCGTTCAAACGCTTCATATTCCTCGATGCTTTCAAGAAGCCGCCTGAGCGAGTCCACACCGTTGCGGTTGGGAATGACGATTGTGGTGCGCCCGCTTCGGCCAAGCGGGACGCGCACACGAAAGCTGCCTGCGAACGCGCCCGTTGCGGCTGAACCGGGTTGGTCGGTTGCGGCAAGGTAAGCATCCACCGCCGCAATGCCCGCAGCGGAAGGGATTGTACCGGGACGTTCGCTGCGCGCGCAAAGAATGCGCGGTATATGCGCGATATGGCGCGTGTGCGCCGCGCAGCGGAGCGTATAATCATATTCCAGCGCAGGGATGCTTGCACCCGTATCCGGACTGCACAGGCCGCCTGAGCGCGTGTACAACATCTGGGAAACCGCAAACGGCCGGCCAATCATGTTATAGGAAAGCTGCGTCAGCTCCGAATATTCCGGTTTGCAAACCGGGTCCATATGGGCGCCATCCGGCAAAAGCACATCTTCATCCGCATAAAGCAGCTCTGCCATGGGGTTGGCGTTAATTGTTTCTGCAAAATGAAACAGCGCGTCTGGCGCAAGTACATCCCCTTCTGCAAGGAACATCACAAAATCAAAATTCTCCTGCCGGTCGCCCGCGATTGACCAGTTTGTGTAGCTTTGCGCCGCAAGGGAGGCCTGCGTGCGCGCCGCTTTCTTTTTTTCATCAAGCGAAAAAAGCTTGATGAGAAACTTCGGCATAAAGTGCAGCTCCGCTTGTCGCTGTGCCGCAAGCGTTTCCGCATCCGCGGCATGGCGCGCCCAAAATGCACCGTAATCTTCCTCCGGTGCATAACAAACGGCCGCCGGCTTTCGCTCGGTTATGGCGGCAAACAGCGCCGCGATTGCATCCGTTTTTTTGCCCATGGGCGTATTTTGCCTTTTTCCGGTCGGGGTTATGCAGATAAAGGTGTTCGCCTTCTGTTTTTGAACACCTCCGAACTGATTAAACCGAATCTTACATCATTGACAAAATCTTATGTTTCATGGGCCTGCGCACAATTTCCTGATCGCAGCGGACGGCCGCATTTATAACACGCTGTCGCTTGCAGGCGGAACGGCAACGCTTCGGCGCGGAGAAGCGGATGTGCCGCAGGTATATTATTCTCTGAACGGCCGCGCGCTGTATGCGCGGTTGGGAAAACTCCTGTTCGGGGCTGCCTGGCCTGCGGATGCGTGACGCGGGAACACGCTTTGCTTTTCCCAGATTACAAGCGAGGGCACGCCCGAAGGTGCGCCCTCGCTTTCTGTCTGCCGCATTTGCATTTATCTTACAGCTTCTCCGGTTCTTCCACCGTTTCCCCTTCAAGCGTGACTTTCTTGATGCGCACGGGTTCGATGGGGCGGTCCGCATAGCCCGTAGGAACGGCGGCAATGGCATCCACGACGTCCATGCCCTCCGTCACCTGGCCGAAAGCGGCGTACTGGCCATCCAAATGCGGCGCATCCTGATGCATGATGAAAAACTGGGAACCTGCGGAATTCGGATTCATGGCGCGCGCCATGGAGATCACGCCGCGCTTATGTTTGAGCGGATTCTTCACGCCGTTTGCGGCAAATTCGCCTTTAATGCTGTACCCCGGGCCGCCCATGCCGGTTCCATCGGGGCAGCCGCCCTGAATCATGAAGCCGGGGATGATGCGGTGGAACGTAAGCCCGTCGTAATATCCCTTGTCCGCAAGGGAAAGGAAGTTCTTTACGGTGTTCGGGGCAGCGGATGCATCGAGCGCAAGCTTGATAATCCCGCCGTTGTCCATTTCGATGATGACCATACTGTAAGTCTCCTTTGTTATGATAAGTTCATGAAAGCAAAATCATTTTGGCTGCACAGATCAGCCGTGCAGGAAGTTCATGGCGAGTGCGCCATACACGTTAAGCAAAATGCCGAACCACGCAGCAAAGCGTTCCCAACGGCAGAGCGACTGCCGCTTCGCAAGGCAAAGATACGCGAGCGCAAGCGGCAGCAGATCGCAGGTATAGCGCGCGCCAAACTGCCAGCCGCCAAACGTTTTATGCCAACACAACAGAAGCAGGTTCAGGAGCATTGCCGCGAGCAGCACATAGCGCATCGCATCCATTTGCCTGTGCCGCGCGTCGGAAACGATTTGCCCGAACAGCAGCAGGAAAAAGGGGTTGGCAACATAAAACAGGAACCCATCAAATACAGGGTATTCAAGCGATAGCCCTTCGCCAAAGGCAATGGGGCGCAAAAAGATATTTTTGAGGTTTGCAAAAATATAGGAAAGGTGGAACTGCCCATTTTCCGCCTCCGTGAATTCCGGCAGATAATTGTGCCCGAATTCCAGCACGGAACCGAAGCGCGCGTAATTGTACCACATATAGGCTGCGGCAACGCCAAGCGGAATCAAAAACGCCTTCCACTGGCGCAGCGCTGTTTTGCAAAAGCCCTCGTCCGGCCTGCGGTCCTGAAGGTAAAAGAACAGGAACAACGGAAAAAACGCAAGCGCCGAAAACGGCCTGCACCCAACTGCGAAGGCTACGAGCGCATACGCAAGCACGCGCCTTTTGCACATGGCGCAATGGAGCGCCCACGTGAGCAGGAACATGTTGAGCGCCTGCGCCATGAACCACACGCCGCCGTTTGTGCTCATCCACATCAGATTGCTGCCCCAGGTGAGCAGCAGCGCTCCGAGCACAGCGCATGTTTCACGCATGCCGGCGCGGCGGAGGCAGCGGTAAGCAAGCGCCGCCGTCGCCATGGTCACGATGGCGATAATGAGGTTGTTGGGCGTGTTTTCGCCGAAAAGAAACGTAAACGGCAGCAGCACGACAGAGGGGAACGGAGGGAAGGAAACATAATACTCCCCTTGATAAACCGCAAGCTCCAGCCAGGGATAATTCTGCCCGAGCGAGAGGCTTCCGCGCCGCCAAGCCATCGCCTGCAAAGTATAACTGTCCCACGCGGAATGCGAAAGGAGCGTGCCGCCAAGCAGGTCGTGCAGCAGGAGATAGCCGAACGCCATCAGGGCAAGCATGCAAAGAAGCGTCGCGTCAACACACGGGCGCTTTTTCGGTTGTAAAGTGCGTTGATCCATGTTGGTATCATACCCCAAATGCGGCACGGATGCAACGCCGGATGTTTTACTGCGCCCAGATGAACGGCCTTGCCGCTTCTTCGCCCCTCTGCACGCGGAGCGCGCCTTCGGCAAGCGCCTCCATTTCGTGCTCTCCGGGGAGCACGGCAACGGGGGCGATCCATTGAATCCGCCTCTGGATAGCGCTTGTCAGCCGTTCGGAATATGCCGCGCCTCCGGTGAGGATGATGGCATCCACCTTGCCGCACACAGCTGTGGCAAGGTCGCCCGAAGCTTTTGCAATGCCATAGGCGAACGCATCGAGCACGAGCGCTGCGCGCGCGTCTCCCCCATCCGCCATGCGTTCCGCCTCGCGCAGGTCCATCGTGCCAAGAAGCGCAACCAACCCGCTCCCGCCGCGGATATATTTGGCCATTTCACGCTCGGTGTATTTGCCGGAATAGCACAGCCGCACAAGCGGCATCGCCTGAAGCCTGCCGCAGCGGGTGGGGAAAAAACCGGCGTCGTCATCGCTGTACATGTCGATGGCACGGCCCTTGTGGAACAGCCAGGTGCTCCCGCCCCCGCCGATGTGTTGGACGATCAGCGTGCAATCCGCAAACGGGCGTTTGAGCGTTTCTTCCGCATAGCGCCGTGCCATCGCGCGGGAGTTGAGCGCATGGCCGCGGCTTTCCTTTGGGATTTCGGGCAGGCCGGTAATCCGCGCAATGGGCTCGAGCTCGTCTACCACCACAGGGTCATAGATATAGGCGGGGATGCCGAGCGGGATGGCAATGGCCTGCGCCACCGCACAGCCAACGTTGGAGATGTGAACATCCACAGTCTGCGCAAACATATAATCAACCATGTCCTGCGTAACGGCGTAAGCGCCCGCCGCACAGGGAGGGAGCATGCCGCCGCGCGCCACGACGCAGGTGAGCGCTTCAAGGGAAATTCCATGCCGCGTGAGCGCCTGCTCCACACAGGTCCTGCGGTAATCAAGCTGATCCATCACCCAATGGAAGCGGGAAAGCTCTGCTTGTGGATGATCCACAGTTTCGCGCAGCAGAGCGGCGGAATCGTCGTAAACGGCGATCTTCGTGGAAGTCGTGCCGGGATTGATGACAAGAATCCGCTCCATAGGCACCTCAGCATGCGCCTGCCGCAATGGCAAGCGAATTATATTTTTCCTCTGCGCTTGCACCGCGTGAGGTCAGCACAATCGGCGCTTTTGCGCCAAGAATCAGGCCCGCCATGGGCGCGCCGCAATTTACGATGTAGCTTTTTCCCAAAAGATTGCCGGAAACCAAATTCGGCGTAAGCAGAATATCGAACTGCCCCGCAAGCGGCGTATGGTACCCCTTCAATTTCCCGGCTTCCGGCAACATGGCAAGGTCATAAGAGATGGGGCCGACAAACCGGCAGGCGCCGAATGCGCCTTCCTCCGCGCGCTTTTGCAATGCAGCAGCCTCCACGGTTTCCCGAATTTTCGGATGTACGGTCTCAGAACCGCAAAGGCCGGCCACGTTAGGGCATTCGTAGCCAAGCCCATGGAAAAACTCCACCGCATTGCGGACAATTGCCTCCTTTTCCGCAAGCGTAGGCTCCGGGCACATCCCGCCATCCGTCAGGCAAAGCAGCTTAGGGTAACCGGGCAGTTCAAAAAAAGCGACATGGCTCATCAAGGTGCCCTTGCGCAGGTTGGCTTCGGGCATCAGGACGCCTTTGAGCAGCTCCCCCGAGGTGATGCGGCCCTTCATCAAAAAATTTGCGCGCCCTGCATGGAACAGCTTTGCCGCAGTCACGCTAGGGTGCTCGCCTGCATCCGGTACAACAATCGGGAAGCGCTCCGCATCCGTTCCGAGCGAAGCGAGTATTGTGCGGATCGCATCTGCCTCCCCAATGAGCACCGCATCCAAAATGGGTTCCGCATGCAGCACGGCTTCGAGGGCATGCGCATCATCTGCTCCAACGACCGCTACGGTTTTGCGAGCACCGCGCTTCACGCGCGTGGTCAGATCCGAAAAGCTCCGAACAACCATGAGTTACTCCTTATGACTTGAATTTTAAAATACTACTATATAAATATAGTCCATCCGCCGTGAGGGAACAAGGCGGATGGACAGAGTATATTATCTATTATTACGCTCACATTACGCTCAGGAAAGAAGAAGCAGGCAGACGCCAAAGAAACGCTCAGAGCGCCTCCGCCTGAAGCTTCTCATCGGAGGAAGGATCTTCAAACGAGCCATGGAGGATGAAGTCCGTCATCACGGAAATAAACTCAATGTTTGTGGGGGTCCAATTCGTTCCAAACGCACCAAACAATTGTGAAAGCAGCGCCTGGTTTCCGTTTTCCCAGGTGCGCTCAATCGCAAAGCGGATGTTGCGGTCCAAAGCGGAACGCGTACAGCCAAACAGTTCCATAATTCTTGGATAGACCATTTTGGGTAAACGATAAATGTATTCCGGATGGCGATGTGTAATTCGCAGGATTGCGAGGCTATAACCGTATCCTGCATACTTCGGATGCATTCCGATAGCGCGTAAGGCTAAGGCAGGTGCATTTGAGTGGCTGTGCATAAGTCGCATTCCTCCTAAAATGAAAATAAATAATGTGAATAGTGGATTTACAGCACGGCGAAACAATAAGCATTTAACACGAAATTAACTATATCATGTACTTGAATTTTTCGCAAGAGGATTATGGAAAATTTAGCAGAATCTTGTCATAGGCCGTCATAATGGACACTAATCCGAAAAAATACACAATATATTGGGCAGGTGCTAAAATGGCGTAGAAATTTTTAAAAAATGTTTTAATCGAAAAATCAAAATAAGTGCCTTTAAAAAATATACGGATTTTTCGACAAAAATCAACTTTATTGGGTGGTGAATCCGCAGAAAGGAGGCCCTGCGTTCAAATCGGATGGCTTAGCTATATTTTTAGAACTTTCTTTTCATTTTATCGTTGACACGGCTTAGAGAAATAGGGTATACTATCACTTGCAGTTGCAACAGGGCACTGCGATCGGGAGCATAGCTCAGCTGGGAGAGCACTTGCCTTACAAGCAAGGGGTCACAGGTTCGAGCCCTGTTGCTCCCACCAAACGGCCCGGTAGTTCAGTTGGTTAGAATGCCAGCCTGTCACGCTGGAGGTCAGGGGTTCGAGCCCCCTTCGGGTCGCCATTTCGCCTCGGTAGCTCAGTTGGTAGAGCAAGGGACTGAAAATCCCTGTGTCGGTGGTTCAAGTCCACTCTGAGGCACCAGTTGCGGGAGTAGCTCATTTGGTAGAGCGCCGCCTTGCCAAGGCGGAGGTGGCGGGTTCGAGCCCCGTCTCCCGCTCCAATATGGCGCCATAGCCAAGCGGTAAGGCAGAGGTCTGCAAAACCTTCATCCCCGGTTCGATTCCGGGTGGCGCCTCCAAGATAAAAGAAGCAACCTAAAGGTTGCTTCTTTTTTCAAGTAAAGCGGAGCCGAAAAGCCCTTCCTGCTGATTCATGAACTTTTCGGCCATAAGCTGCATCCTTGCCGCGATGCAAAAGCGCTCACTCTTCCGGCCGGATCTCAGCTTCCGCGTATATACTTTTTGTTGATTTGCACCTTTCCGTTCACCAGGCGCAAAAAGCCTTCGCTCTTCAGCTCGCCGATGAAGCGGCTGACCGTAACACGGTTTATTCCAATCACCGCTGCAATATCATGATGCGTCCAGGATATTGCAAGGTTGTACCAATGATCATCCTCAACGCTGTTGGGATTCACGCAGGAAAGCAGGAGCTGCTTAAGCCTGTCGCTGGTCGAATCAAATGTGACGCTTTCAATTTCGTGCCGCAAAATAGTGCATTTCTCCACGGTGCTGCAAAGCACGGCCTGCACAAAATCCAAATCCTTCAGTAATTCAAGAAAGTTTGGATAATCCATCAGATAAAGCGTCGTTTCCTTTTCCGCGATGGCATATCGTGTTGCAAGCTCAACGGTATGCGTATCATTATAAAAAATGCCTTCGCTGAAAAACCACCCCCGCCCTAACCGGTACATTACTTTTTCGCGCCCGTTTGCGCCGAACATATAATGTGAAGTTACTCCTTCTGCTACATATGCGACATAATGGATCGGATCGCCCGGCGAAAGATATATTTCGTTCGGCTTCAGCTTGCGCACAATAGAATGCTTTCGAATCAAGTCCCGAAGCCGCCCATCATTGCATCTGGCCGGGCCAATCCACAAATGTTCGTCCGTACGTATGGGGATCAACTCCTTTGCTATCGTTTCTCACAGGAACAAATCCATTAATGATATTTTAACATAGCATCATCCGCTTTTCAAAGGAGCCAGTGTTTTCGTGCCGAAAGTTACAAGCGGTATGGAATATATTCCCCTTCGCAGGGTGGCCCCGCACAGATAAAAGCGGTTTCCGCCGCAAAGTCAATGATCAACGACGCAACCGTCATGAAGTCCTTAAGCTCATACCCTGGCAGATTGCTGTTATGCGCGCAAATGGATTCCGGATAGTATTCATGGTCCTTCATGCATTCCATGATATACGGCACATCGATTTCGCCCTGACGTGCGCGCAGCAAGGTTTCCAGCCTCGTATCCCTGTTTTTGGGGCCGATGCGGGAATCGAGCTGCTGGTGCATTACGAAGTGGTTTGCGTGGGTCAAAACCCCGCCCGTCGGCGCCAGCATGTTCGCCCCTCCGGGATACGCCTCAATATCCACAGCAATTCCGTTGCCTCCGGCGAGCATCATATTGTTTGAAACGCTGCGCTTTGCATGAACAAGCGTATCACGTGCCTGCTCAAACCGGGTGCAGGAAAGCACTTTCCTGCGCAGGAAGGTAACCGGAATTCCAACATCCCAATCATCGTAAACGGACTGGATCATGTTGTTGCACAGCCCGATGCCATGCGAATTAAAGCCTTCACGGAGCATCTGCCCCGCTTCTGTAAGGCCCAAAATACGTGTTCCGTCCGCCTGCTCAATGTGCAAAATCACAATGTTGGGAATGACGGCCTGCTTGTAATCCCAGTTTTTCACCAAATAAGTAACGTGTTCACGTGTAGCTTCCGGCAAAACCGCAGCGGTCGTACATTCCGATGTTTTGGGGAATTTTGTGATTTCATAACGGCAGTTGAGCACCATCAGCTCATCAAACGAAACGCCTGCGCCATCCGCGATCCCGCGTGCTTCTTCCAACACTTCCGGCATTGTTTCTTCAATTACAGGCACATAGGACATGGCATACTGTTTGATTTCATCCCAGCTTTTATCCGTGGTTTTCGCAAAATACTCCCGATATACTAACACGCCTGCATGAATCTTGGCTTTTGCCTGCATGCCGTATTGTTGCCCGCATTCATACGGCGTATCGGCTTTTACATGAATAAATTGAAATGGTACCAATTGACGACCCCCTAAAAATCTAAAATTCACATGCTGCCCAGTTAAACCGGGCAGCATGTTGTTCATCCGTTTTGCCGTACTTAGATTACCCTTCGTATACGGCCACGTTCTCATAGCGGTAGGCCGTAATCGGGCTCAGGACAAAGCCCTGTACTCCAGTGCGTACTCCGACGAGGTTCTGGTATGCCCAAAGCGGGATATACGGGCGGTCTTGCGCCATGATCGCACTGATCTCAGCATATACGGCTGCGCGCGCGGCATCGTCCGTCAGGCTGCGGGCGGCAAGCAGTTTTTCCATAGCTGCCTCGCTGCTGTAATGCGACAGGTTGCTTGTGGATTCAGGGGAAATGTTGCTGTAAAGCACATAGTCTGCATCGCCCATAAGGTTATAATACATGGAGCTGCAGGCGGCAAAGTCTCCGCCCTTGACGATCGTATCGTCCATAACGGTGCCATCCATCGGTTCAACAGTAACCGTGATGCCGACTTCTTCCAGCATGGATTGGATGATCACGCAGGCCTCCTGGCGGATCTGATCGGAAGACTGCACCCAAATGCTCATTTCAAAGCCATCGGCATATCCAGCCTCCGAAAGCAGGGACTTTGCCTTCTCAACATCATACAGGTTCGCGGTGGGTGCAGCGTCATAGCCGAACACGCCAGGGCCGACAAGGCTGCTTACCGGGGTGGCATACCCATACATAACGGCAGAGCAAAGTGCATCCTTATCAATTGCGTATTCAATCGCCTGACGCACGCGGGCATCCTGAAGCGCGGCGGTGCCGCTGTTGCAGTTTATGGTCAGATAGAACACCTTAAAGGACGGCGCAGAAAGAACGGTAGCCTTTTCGCCCGAATTCAAACGCTCAACGTCGGATGCAAGCATGTCGTATGCAATGTCGATTTCATCGGTTTCAAGCAGCGTAGCGCGCTGGGAAGCCTCCGGCACAACGCGCATTTCAAGGTACTTGGAAGCAACGGTGCCGTTCCAATAGCTTTCGTTTGCTTCCATCTTTACATATTCGCCTTCCTTGCGCTCAACGAACTTGAACGGGCCGGTACCGACAGGGTTTTTAGCCATCGCCTCATCGTCCGCCTCAAGAAGGTGTTTGGGCATAATGCCCGCAAGCGGGTTGCACAGCGCGTTGAGCACCGGCGCATATGCACCGATGGTATTGACCACCACCGTGTATTCGTCAACCACATCCACGCTGTCCAGCCAGGAGAAGTTGTTCTTTACAATGGTGCTGTTTTTCGCGCGCGTCAGAGTATACTGCACATCCTCTGCGGTCAGTTCTTCCCCGTCGTGGAACAGCACACCCTCACGGAGCTTGAGCTGCAGGGAATCCTCGTCCACAAATTCCCATTCGCTTGCAAGGTGCGGAATGACCTTGTTCTCCGCATCCCATGTTACAAGCGTATCGAAAATGTTGCACGTTACGGCAAAGGACGCGGGGTTTTTGCCAACGTGGAAGTCGAGGGATGTAATGTCACTGGGCTGCGCCCAAACAACGGATTCTTTCTGTGCTCCGGACGGCTGCGCACTGTTGTCCGGCTGGCTCGGTTGCTCGTTGCTCTGACCGTTGTTCTGATCCTGCTGCGCAGGTGTGGGATCCGGTGTTTCATTCTGCTGGCACGCTGCAAAGCTGCATGCGAACAGAGCGACAGTCATCAGAAGTGCGAGTGCTTTTTTCATGTGGTTCCTCCGTTTGTTTTTATTCATGCGTTTTATTCACAGCGCCGGCCATATGGCAGGCGACAACGTGACCTGGTTCAACTTCGACCATTTCTGGGCTTGCTTCGTTACACTCCGGCTTTGCATAATTGCAGCGTTTCGCGAAACGGCACCCCGGGCCGACATTGATCGGGGACGTAAGTTCTCCCTTAAGCACCATTCTGCGCATCGGAATGTCCGGATCCGGAATTGGGATGGCCGAGAGCAACGCCTGCGTATAAGGATGGCACGGATTGTGGAACAGTTGATCCGGAGAGGCTTTTTCCACAAGCTGTCCCAGATACATCACGACGATCTGGTTGGACAGATGCTTCACAACGGAAAGGTTGTGTGTTATAAAAAGATACGTAAGCCCCATCTGCTGCTGAAGATCCTGCATCAGGTTGAGCACCTGCGCCTGAATGGAAACATCCAGTGCTGAAACGGGTTCATCACAAACGATAAACTTCGGATCCAGAGACAATGCTCTTGCAATTCCAATTCTCTGCCGTCGCCCGCCATCGAGTTCGTGCGGATAGGAGTTAACAAGCCGGGAAGCCAGGCCCACCACGTCCATCATCTCCGCCACTTTCTTCTGAATCTTTTCCTTCTCCTTGGCGCTGTAAACGCCCTGAATGATCAGCGGGGCGGCAATTGCCTGCGATACGGTCATGCGTGGGTTGAGCGACGCATAGGGATCCTGAAAGATGATCTGCATCTTGGAACGCAGGCTTTTCATCTCCTTTTTATCACATGCAAGGATATTTTTCCCTTCAAAAACCACTTCGCCGGCCGTCGGCTCATGCAGGCGCAGGATGCAACGCCCGAGAGTGGATTTTCCGCAGCCGCTTTCGCCCACTACGCCCAGCGTTTCGCGTTTGTTGATCCCAAATGTGACGTCATCCACTGCGCTGAGCGTCCCATGCGGGGTCTGGAAGTATTTTTTGAGATGATTGACGCGGAGCAATTCGTTTCCTTCCATATCCATTACCTCCCCTCTCCGTTCTGCTCATAGCGGAAGCAGCGTACCTGATGAATGTTCTCTTCTCCGCCCATGGCATAAAGCGAAGGATGCTCCCGGCTGCAGCGTTCCTCTGCATATTTGCAGCGCTCGCAGAATGCACAGCCCTCCGGAAGGGCCGTTGGATCCGGCATAAGGCCGTTAATTGGGATCAGGCGCGTTACCGTTTCGTTAATGTTGGGAATCGAGGAAAACAGCCCTTGCGTATACGGGTGCAGCTTTCGTCCGAAAATGTCATGTACCGTGCCCGTTTCAACAATCTCTCCGGCATAAATGACGGAAACATATTCGCAGTTCTGTGCGATTACGCCAAGATCGTGCGTAATCAGCAACATTGAAGTGTGGAATTTCTGGCGCAAATCGCGGATGGTTTCAAGCACTTGTGCCTGAATTGTCACATCGAGCGCTGTTGTCGGCTCGTCCGCAATCAGCACGCGGGGATTGCAAGCAAGCGCGATTGCAATGACCACCCTCTGCTTCATCCCGCCCGAGAACTGGTGCGGGTACTCCTCTGCACGCACATAGGGAATTCCTACAAGTTCCAGGATTTCCTTGGCCTTTTTTGCGGCATCCCTGCGGCTGAGCTTTTCGTGGTTCCGAATGGATTCCATGATTTGATCCCCAACTGTCATTACCGGATTCAAGCTCGTCATCGGATCCTGAAAAATCATGGAGATATGCTGCCCACGGATCCTGCGCATCTCCTGTTTGTTGAGCTGCAGCAGATCCTGTCCGTCATAAAGCACCTGTCCGCTCTTGATCTTCCCATAGGGCTTCGGCATAAGGCCCATGACCCCTTTTGCAAGGGTTGTCTTTCCGGCGCCGGTTTCCCCCACAAGCCCATGCGAAGCGCCTTCTTTCAGTGCAAGGTCAACGCCGTTGAGCGCCTTTACAACGCCTTCGCGCATCTCGTAATGGATCGAAAGATCCTTAATTTCTAAAACATTGTTTGCCATAGGTTGCTCCTTCACCTCTTCTGCTTGGGGTCAAGCGCATCCCGAAGCCCATCGCCCAACAGGTTGAGCGACAGGATGCAAATCACGATTGCAAGGCCCGGGAAAACGGAAATATGCCAGGCTTCGCGCATATAAACGCGCGCAGAGCTCAAGATCGATCCCCATTCCGGCGCCGGGGGCTGGATTCCCAAGCCCAGGAACGACATGCCCGCTACGTTCAGGATTGTTGTTGCAACACCGAGCGTTCCCTGCACGATGACCGGGGAAAGCGCATTGGGGATGATGTATTTCGCGATAATCAATGCATCCGAAGCGCCAACCGCCTTTGCCGCCTCCACGTATTCGCTGCCCTTTACGGCCATTACGGAAGACCGCACAATGCGCGCAAACTGTGGGATCTGCGAAGTTGCAAGCGCAATCAAAAGGTTCACAAGGCTTGAGCCCAGCGCCGCCACAATTGCCATTGCAAGCACGAGGCTTGGCACGGTCATCATCATGTCCATCACACGCATGATCACATTGTCCAATTTTCCGCCATAATACCCTGCAATGGCTCCAAACAGGCCGCCGATCAGCACGGCCGCAAGGATTGTGCATACGCCGGCAAAGAGCGAATACCGCGTTCCCCAAAGGATGCGGAAGAAAAGATCGCGGCCGTATTCATCGCAGCCCAGGATATGTGCGGCAGAAGGGCCATCCAGTTTTTCCAAAAGATTTTGTTTGGTGACAAGCTGTTTGTAAAGCGTTCCGCCGTCCGCCAGGTCGATCACAGTAGTCGCAATCGAGATGAGCAGCAGAAGCCCGATTACGATGAGCCCACAGATTGCAAGGCGGTTGCTTTTGAACTGAAGCCACGCTTCCTGCATGAGCGACCGTTGTTTGGTCGCCTGTTCCGCCGAACGAGGTTTAGCCATTTTTGGACGCCCTCCTTACCATAGATTTATATTGGGACTTAATCCGCGGATCGACAAATGCATAGATGATATCCACCAAAAGGTTGATTACCGTAACGATGATCGCAAGCATGACCACCGCTCCCAGCACGCAGGGCGTGTCTTTGTTGGAGATGGATTCCACAATATAGCGGCCGATGCCGGGCCATGCGAAGATCGTTTCCGTGGTAACCGCGCCTCCGAGCAAAGAGCCAAACTGCAACCCCAGCACGGTGATGATCGGGATCAACGCATTGCGCAGCATATGTTGGAAGATGACCGTTTTTTCAGAAACGCCCTTGGCGCGCGCCGTATCGACATAGTCCTGATTCATTACGTCCAGCATGGCGGAGCGGGTCATGCGCGTTACGAGCGCTGTTGAATTCATACCAAGGGTCAGCATGGGAAGCACGATTCCAAGCGCAAGGGAGCCTGATGCGGAATACGCCGCAGGAAGCCAGCCCAATTTTACTGCAAAAACAATTACGCCCATCAGGCCGAGCCAGAAATGCGGGGCGGATGCACCTACAAGCGTCAACACCATCGTGCAGTTATCAAAAACGGTGTATTGCCGACGGGCGGAAATGATTCCCGCAGGAATTCCAACGATGATTGCAAACAAAAGCGCAGCAAATGACAACAGGAAGGTATATGGCATGCGCTGCATGATCTGTTCCATAACGTCCAAGTCATTTTTATACGATGTTCCCAAATCACCCTGCACCAAGTTCCAAATAAACCGTCCGTATCTCAGCAGGAAAGGGTCGTTGAGCCCCATGCTTTCGCGCAGCTCTTCAATCTGTTCCGCCGTTGCATCCACGCCGAGCTTGGAAACCGCCGGGTCGCCGGGTGTCATGTCCATTACGGTAAACACGATGAACGTGGCTCCAAGCAAAACGGGAATCAGCATCAGAATCCGTTTTACAATGTACTTTAGCATCCTTCTTTCCTCATTCCTTCTTGTATTTCCATTGAAGCAGCTGTAGCTCTATTACACTGCACAGCCGGTCCATCTCCCCGATCAGCCGGTTGCGGCTCCGCAGAAAATCCGTTTTCAAAAACAGGTACGTTGCTTCATCTGCATTGTCTGGCGTAACGCCCATCGCAGCGCGCAATTTCTGGAAATTCGCCGGAACAGCCAGCTTGTCGTATTCATAAGGCGAAGTATAGGTATATTCCATCTGAATGAGCGCCCCCGCCGTTTTCTGAATGATAGCATCGGTATCGGTTCGCCCTTCCATGGCCGCCTCTAACGCTGCAATTTTTTCATCCAGTGCCCTGAGGTGCGGATAAACCGGCGCGAGGTCAAAATCCGGATGGAGTTCTCTTTCGATTTCCGTAAGGAACCTGCGCGTTTCAGCCAAATATGCCGACATGTCCACGGGAATCCTGTCGCTGTTTGCAATTTCGCAAATCATTTCAGCATTGATTTTCGCATCGCGCATCGCATGGTCAAAATCAACCTTGTCCAGCCCATCCTCGCGGCTGTGCCACCAATAGCCGCCGCCCACCGGCCAAATTTTCTGCATTTCGGGCGCGGCTTCATACTTCAGCATGATTGTGATCGGAACCTCCCGCCCAAGGAAACTCTGTTCGCCCAAGTGCGGCAGAGGGATATACGGTTCAGCCGCATACCCAGTATAGGTCTCAATGCGTTCTGCGGTAAAGCCCTTCCCTTCCATCTGCGTTGTGCGTGCACGGATGCGTTCCGCCCCTCGGCTGCCCGCGACATCAATGTTGATATGCGCAACGCAATGGTCACGCAGCTTTTCATAATATGTATCGGAAAACCAGGTAGAGCCGGCATATTGGCCAAACTCATGCCCCGCCCACCAACAGACGAGTATGCTGCGCTTAAGCATGTTCCGATTTTGGTGCAGCGCGCGCGCAAGTTCCAAAATAATAGCATCGCCCGCGCCGTTATCAGTCATGCCTTCACAATGGGAATCATAATGGCCATCCATCAGAACGAAGTTATCCTCCGCACCCTGAATAAATGCCACGGGAATTGAAGCGCGTTTCACACCGGTTTCAGCTTGGGCGGAAATGCTCACGCGAACCGGTCCTTTCTTCATCCGATCAATCATGTAATCGCCTGCGGACTTGGTGCAATCAATGCAGGGGAGCGTTGGAATGAGATGGCGGTTGTCCGGCGTCGGAGTTCCGTTATGGTTGGAAGCGCCAAAGTAATGCGGCACCTCCTCCGGAGAGTTATACATGCCGACAATGCCAAGCGCGCCGGCGGCGGCAGCTTCATAAGCAATATCGCTGCAATATTCTTTTGTAAGTACGATTTTATCCTTGAATTCGGCAAAGCGGCGGACATTCTGCTCCGGTGTATGCGTTTTGCTTTCGCCCATGTAGTCGTAGCACAATTCGCCCTGTATATCTTCAACATTGCGCGTGAACCCGCAAGGGACAACCTCAAATTCACGAATTTCCGGCGAGAGCATTTTCAGTTTTGCAGACACCGCAGAACTCATGTAGCCCGTGAATTCCAACCGTTCATTCGGGATCCCATATTCCTTGAGTTTGCTGATTAGATAAGCTGCGGCAGCCTCCGCATCCTTAGAGGCAGACGCCCGCTTCCACTTGCTGAAAGCTTGCGCTGTTTGAATAATATTTTCTTTCTGAATCGTTTCAAGTACCTGTTTGGTCAATTTCTGAACCAACCCGGAACATTCACCCATTGTAATGCGCTCCTTTAAAGCATCCTCCGCTGCGTTCGTGCTGCATCGTAAGAGGTATGCAGATATGCTTGTTGAGCCCATTATAGGCTTCCTATTTTCCCTGGGCAATCGCACCGGTTATACTGATTAAAATTAACAGTGTAGCCTTTGTTACATAAATACCAAAATTTAGAACAGCTAAAGCTCCAGTGAGCGCCGATCGGCGCTCACTGGAGCCCGCTGATGTTCATGTCATTTATGAATTTGCCCTCTGTAGGCGGAGAATTGCATCTCAAATCAGCCCATACAGCACCGCGCCGACCGCGCCCGCGCCGAAAATGATGAATGTTGGGTTCACGTTCCATTTGCGCAGCACAAAAAGCGCCGCTGCAAACAGGCACAACGAAATCGGTTCAAGCGCCGCAAAGGAGAATGCCATCAGCCCGCCATTCCAAAGTGCAAGCGCCAATATGGATGCGCCTGCGGCTCCGATAAGCCCCACCACCGCAGGGCGAAGGCCGGAAAGGATGCCCTGCATCAGTGTCAGGCTGCGGTACTTGCGGTACAGCCAGGCAAGCAGGATTACGATTACGCAGGAGGGCAAAACACAGCCGAACGTCGCCACAAGAGCGCCTGCGATCCCGCCTACCTGCGTGCCGACGAACGTGGCTGCATTGATGGCAATCGGGCCCGGCGTCATTTCCGCAATCGTCACAACATCCGTGAAAGCAGCCATCGTAAGCCATGCATGTTTTTCCACAATTTGTTCCCGGATGAGAGGCAGCGCCGCATAACCGCCGCCGATGCTGAACAGGCCGATTTGAAAGAAACTCCAGAACAGGTTAAAATAGATCATTCCCTCATCTCCCCCTTTCCGGCTTTATGGTTTTGAATCAGCATATCCACTATGCCGATGGCCGCGCATGCAAGGATGCAAATCACCACATTGACGTTGAGAAGCGCTGATGCAGCGAATGTACCGAGCATGATGCACACGGGCAGCACGCGTTTTTGCCGGAGCACACCCGTTGCCATCGTAATGACAACGCTTGCAATGACCGCTGCAACCCCCGCCTGCATCCCTTTGAGCACAAGGCTCACAATGCGGTTATCCCGAAACGCGGCATAGAACGCAGAAATGACGGAGATGATGACCAGCGGCGGCAGCACGGTGCCGAGCGCAGTCAAAAGCGCGCCGGGCACGCCTGCCATGCGGTAGCCGATGATGATGGACGCGTTTACCGCAAGCGGCCCGGGAGAGGACTGCGCAATCGCCACCATATCGAGCATTTCCTGCTCGTCAATCCAATGAAGCTCGTCTACAAACTTGCGTTTAAGCAGCGGCACAATCACATACCCGCCCCCAAACGTGACTGCACTGAGCATAAACGTAGATGCAAACAGCGTCCAATATAGCGTTCGGCCGTGTTGTTTCAAGCAAAATCCCTCCATCCTGCTGAGGCTTCAGTTCTTCTATCTTACCACAATGCTTCCCGGCTTACCATTCGCACAAATCTTATGGAATGCACTTGTGGCAAAAGCAGAGGTACGGTATCATTACCTCATAGTTACTCCGGAGGTAAGGCATGCTCGGTTTTTGGCTTTATATGTTGGCTGTCGATCTATTGATTCCCGCCACAATGATTGGGTTCGGTCTTCTGTTTTTAAAGCGCCCGCCAAAAAAGATCAACGCCATTTTTGGCTACCGCAGCATGCGTTCCATGCAAAACGAGGATACCTGGCGCTTCGCGCATCAGCATTGCGGAAAGGTTTGGTGTACGGCAGGTTTAATCATGGCTCCGCTTTCCGCTATCGCGGTGGCCTTCCTCTACGGCCTCTCCACCGACCGCATTGGGCTTTTCGGCGGCGGCCTTTGCCTGCTGCAATGCATCGCCCTGCTCCTTTCGATTTTCCCGACCGAACGTGCTTTGAAGCGGACATTTGACAACTCCGGAAAGCGCAGGGAATCCCCGTGCAACGAAAAATGAAGGCCTTCTCTCCCGCTTCACATTCAAAAGCCGCCCGGTTTAACTGCCGGGCGGCTCTTCATTTCTTGTTCTTGTTTTGTTTATTCCGCAAGCCTGCCATAAAGCTCCGTATAAAAACGCATCTTTTCCGCAAGTGCAGGGGTGCAGTCTCCCTGCTGCATGCGCCACTGCCAATTGCAGCCGAGCGTACTCGGTGTGTTCATGCGGCTTTCTGCGCCAAGGCCAAGATAATCCTGCATTTGTGCCACAAAAAGCAGGGCAACGGAGCTCATGCCGCCACGGATCATCCCCCAGTGGAAGCCTTCCCGCTCGTTCAAGCCAAGATATGCCGTAGCGCGCGCGACGTCTTCCGGCGCAGCGTCTTCCCGCCAGCCGAGCAGCGGCGCATTGTCGTGCGTCCCCGTGTAGCAGGCGCAGTTTTCCGGGTAGGTATGCGGGCGGTATTCCCCCGGTTCGCGCGAATCAAACGCAAACTCCAGCACCTTCATGCCCGGAAAGCCGGAGGCTTTGAGCAGGGCATGCACTTCCGGGCTCAGATAGCCAAGATCCTCCGCAATGATGGGAAGCGTTGGAAACCGTGCGCGCACAGCGTCAATGAAATCCATGCCCGGCCCTTTGACCCAATGGCCACGGGAGGCGGTTGTTTCCCCAAACGGAACGCTCCAATAGCTTTCCAACCCCCTGAAATGGTCAATGCGCAGCACGTCGTACAGGCGCGCTGCACCTGCGATGCGCTCCATCCACCAACGGTAACCATCTTCCCGCATCTTTTCCCAGCAATAAAGCGGGTTTCCCCAAAGCTGGCCGTCCGCGCTGAAGGAATCCGGCGGCACACCGGCCACGGCAATGGGCGTGTTACCGGCGTCCAGCTGAAAATTCTGCGGTCCCGCCCAAACATCCGCCGAATCCATGGCTACATAGATAGGCAGGTCTCCGATGATTTTGACGCCATGCGCTGACGCATATGCCTTAAGCGCATCCCACTGCCGGTAAAACAGGAACTGAACGAAGGTAAAAAATTCCGCATCCGTGCGGAGGCGTTCCGACCACGCGGAAACAGCGTCCGGCCTGCGCAGGCGGATGCTCTCATCCTCCCATTGCGTCCATGCGCGCATGCCAAAATGGCGTTTGAGCGCCATAAAAAGAGCATAATCCGGCAGCCATGCTGCGTTCTCCCGCGCAAATGCCGCCGCTTCCGCGCGAAGGGCTGCATCCGCCCGCGCAAACGCCCGGCGCAGCATGGGCAAGCGTGCCGCATAAATTCTTCCGTAGTCCACGCGGCCGGGGTCCTCTCCCCAATCCGCAGAGGCAACCTCATCAGCCGATAAAAGCCCCGCAGCAACAAGGGAATCCAAATCGATGAAATATGGGTTCCCCGCATAGGAGGAAAACGGCTGATAGGGCGAATCCCCGATGCTGGTCGGCCCAAGCGGCAGAATCTGCCAGTAGCGTTGCCCTGCGGCGGCAAGAAAATCGATGAAGCGGTACGCTTCGGTTCCAAGCGTTCCAATGCCGTGCGGCGACGGCAGCGCCGACACGGGCAGCAGAACACCGCTGCTCCTGTTCATAATTAAAAACCTTCCCTTATGCGTCGCGCCCCCTTCGTGGGAGCGCGGCTGCGTTTATTATGCTTCCGGCCGGCCTTGCAGCCCAAGGCCTCATCCTTTCACCGCGCCCGCAACAACGCCCTTGATGATGTGTTTCTGACAGGCCAAATATACGATGATAACCGGCAGAACTGTCATGATAATGCACGCCATCATCGGGCCCATTTCAATGCGGCCAAAGCTGCCCTGAAAATACTGAATCAGGATCGGGATCGTCATATACTTCTTGCGGTTCAGCACCAGATACGGCAGCAGATAATCGTTCCAGACCCACATGGTTTCAAGGATACCGACCGAAATCAGCGTGGGCTTGAGGATCGGGAACACGATCCGAAAGAATGTTTGCAGGGGGTTGCAGCCATCGATCATTGCCGCTTCTTCGATTTCAACCGGCACCGAGCGCATGAAGCCGCAGAACATGAACACCGCAAGCCCCGCGCCGAAGCCAAGGTAGATGATACAGAGGTTGATGGGCATATCAAGGTTCAGTTTATCCGCCGTTGCGGAAAGCGTGAACATCAGCATCTGAAACGGCACGACCATCGAAAACACGAACAGGAAGTAAATAAGCTTTGAAACCTTTCCCGAAACGCGCGTGATGAACCATGCGCACATGGAACAGCAAACGAGGATGAGCGCGACCGCTGTCACGGTGATCAAAAGGGAGTTGCCAAACGCAGAAAGGAACCCCTTGCTGTTCAGCGCATCCACATAGTTTTGAAGTCCGGCAAAGGTTTCCGCTGTGGGCAGTTCAAACGCGCCTTTGGTGGTGATAGCGCGCTCGGTCTTGAGGGAGTTGAGCAGGATCATCACCACGGGATAGACCCAGGCAAGCGAAAGCAGGGCAAGCAGCGCCGTTGTGATGCCGTTTTTGAGCCGTTGTGCATGCGTCACCATTACTGCTGCACCTCCTTGGAGCGCGTAGCGTGGAGCTGGATCATGGAAATCACGATCACAAGCACACAGAAGATAACCGCCTTCGCTTGGCCATAGCCCTTCCACTGTGCGCCGGAGCGGCCATAGAACGTATTATAAATGTTGAGCGCGAGCATCTCCGTCATGTGCGCCGGTTCTCCGCCGGTGAGCGCAAGGTTCTGGTCGAACAGCTTGAAGGAGTTGGTCAGCGTCAGAAACAGGCAGATGGTGATGGAAGGCATCACATTTGGGATCTTCACGCGCCAAAGCGTCTGCCAGGAATTTGCGCCGTCAATGTAGGCGGCTTCAAGATAATCGTTTGGAATGGATTGCAGGCCCGCGATGTAAATGATCATCATGTAGCCGATCTGCTGCCAGCACATGAGAAGAATCAAGCCCCAAAACCCGTACGTTGCATCAAGGCGCAGCAGCGGCTTTGCCAAAAGGGAAAGCACGCAGTTGAGCAGGATGGACCAAATGTAGCCGAGCACGACGCCGCCGATGAGGTTGGGCATGAAGAACACCGTGCGGAACAGGTTTGTACCGCGGATCTTCCGGGTAAGGATCAGCGCAATGGTGAATGCGATTACGTTGATAAAAATCGTGGAAACCACCGTAAATGCCGCAGTAAACCAAAATGCATGGGCGAACTCGGGGTCGGTCAACGCGTATTTAAAATTTTCAAAGCCCACAAACGTGACTTTTTTCAAGGTAGTAAATTTGCAGAGGGACAAATATAACCCCTGCAAAAAAGGCCACAAAAAGCCGATGCAGAATGCCGCTACGGTCGGCACCACAAAAATCGGCCAGTATTTTTTAATTGCTTTTTCCACGCCGGTTTCTCCTTAAATCATGCAATTTCAAAAGCGGATGGGTATGATCGGGCCTGATGAACAAAAATGCCGGGGTGGGCGGATGCCCACCCCGGCAGGATGAAACATGGTTTTCGTTCAGCTGTTGGCCGCAGCGTATTCGGAGGCCCAGCCGTCCACAAAAGCTGCAACAACGTCATCCCAGGAACCGGTACCAGCCGCATAGGCGGTCAGCGCCGTGCCGACGCCGTTCTTCCATTCTTCGGAAGGCATGGTCGGGAAGTTCCAGGACACGGAGGTCTTGCCGTTGGCAACATACTCGTTTGCAATGTTCACCAGCGGGTTCGCGGCAGGCAGGTTGCCCTTGAACGGGATCACAAATCCCATCTCGGTGCACATGGCGTTCAGGCCCGCTTCGGAAGTCACGCACCAGTACAGGAAGTCCAGCGTTGCCTGAATGTCTTCCTCAGCAGCCTCGCTGTTGATGCACCAATAGTTCTCAGTGCCGGTGCAGAGGCCCTGGTTCTCTTCGCCTTCTACGCCGATGTAGATCGGCAGCATGCCGAGGTTCTCATCGCCCAGGGAGGAAACATCGCCATAGGCCCAGGTGCCGTTCTGATAGAACACGGCCTCGCCGTTCACAAATTCGGCAACTGCATCGGAGCCGGTCTTTGCAGCAAGCTCAGCGGGCGCGCAGGTTGCGTTGTTGATGTAAAGATCTCAAATTGCCTTATAGTTGTCAAGGTAGGTTCCCTTGATGGCAGCGGTGGAGCCGATGCCGTCTGCCTGATACTCATAGTAAATGGGCAGGTTGGCAAGGTGGGTCTTGAAGCGCCAGTCAGAGGAGCTGTCCATGCCGGCGGAGGTGAAAGCGGAGAAGCCAAGCTCGTCCTTGCGGGCGGTGATATCTTCCGCAACAGCCTTGAGCGTTTCAAAGTTGGTAATGTCTTCCATCGTGTAGCCGGCCTTCTGAAGCAGGGCTTTGTTCACGATGATGCCATAGGTTTCAATGACGTAAGCGATGCCGTAAACGGTGTCGCCTTCCTTAAGCGCGAAGTCCTCGGAAGAAAGCTCGCCGTAAACCGCGGAGCCGGAAAGGTCATAGCAGTAATCCTTCCAGTTTGCAAGGCCGACGGGGCCGTTCACCTGGAACAGGGTGGGCGCTTCCTCCTTGGCCATCTCGGACATCAGGGTCTGCTCATACGTGCCCTGCGCAGCGGTGACAACAGTCACAGGAACGCCGGTCGTCTCCGTATAGAGCTTTGCAAGATCCTGCCACTGCTGATCCTGCTCGGGTTTGAAGTTGAGGTAATACACGGAGCCAGCCGCTGCGGGAACTTCCGTATTCTGCGCTTCGGGCGTCGTTTCCGGCGTCGTGGCGGGTTCAGTCGTCTCGGGCGCGGGAGTCGGCTCGGTACCTTCGTTGGTATTGCAGCCAACACATGCGACCAGCATCATGGCCGCAAGCAGAAATGCCAATGCCTTTTTCATAATCGTTTTCCTTTCATCTTTCATTGATATTATTATTGTTTTCCCGTGCGGTTATTCCGCACAAGCCTTTCTTCTGATTCAAACGCTTCGAACCGAAGCGCCCTCGCGCAGCCTGGTCTCCATGAACACGTGGCGGTTTTTGCCGTCCCCGCGCAGCAGGCTCACAAGGATTTTGACACATGCAAGCGCCATTTCGTCCGCCGGTTGCTCCAACGTGGTGAGCGTGGGCACACAATAGTTGGTTAGCTCAATGCCGTCGATCGCAATGAGAGAGCAATCCTCCGGCACACGCAGCCCCCGGTCAAAAAGCAGCTTCATTGCCGCCATCGCCATCGCATCCGAAATTGCAAAAAGCGCCGTAAACCGCGTGCGTTCCTGCAGCCGCGCCATCGCGCTGTAGGCATCCTTCATTTCAAAGCTTCCCGCCGCTTCAACCAGATCCGGATCAAACGGAACACCCGCATCGGCAAGCGCCTCCTGATAGCCCTCATAACGAAGTTGGCTGATGGAATCTCCGTCCTCCGCTTCGATCAGCGCAGCGATCCGCCGGTGTCCCCGCTCCAAAAGAAGCCGCACCGCGCGGTATGCTTCGCGCTTATCGTCAATTGCCACAGAGGAAAACCGATCCCGTTCCAGTGCGCCAAACGTGTTTGAATAGGTGCAGCATACGAATGGGATGCGCAGCATGGCAACATCTTCGGGGGAATAATTGAACCTTCCGCCCAGAAAAATGATTCCCTTGAGCCGCTTTTCGCGTTCCACCATCGCAGCCGTCATCAGTTCATCGTCGCTGGAGCCGATCTGATGCAGGGACATGGAATATCCCTCGGAGTAAATCGCGCGTTCAATCGTTTTGATGATGCGCGTAAAAAACGGATTGGCAATCCCGCGCACCACAACCGCAATCGTATCCGATTCACGGATGACAAGGTTCCTTGCGCTGTTGTTTGGAACGTAGCGGTATTGTTCCACGGTTTCCATCACCTGTGCGCGCGCCTTTTCGCTCACATCCGGATGGTTGTTAAGCACCCGGGAAACCGTGCTGACGCTCGTGCCGCTAAGCTTTGCAATGTCTTTTATGGTAAGGTGCGTCAACGAGTTTCATCCCCCAACCGTGGCTTTCCTGCACACCGCGCGATCGGCGGCGCTTTTTTGTCGGAAACGTTACTGGTAACGTTTCCAAAATCATCTTTATTATATCTATCCATTTTTGCTTTGTCAATTCCCAGGGCAAATAATATATTTTTCGTGCAAGCCTGCACCGGCATGCTCCATTGGCTTTCCGGCTCATTTGCGCCGAAGCGTATAGCGAAACCGAAGAAAATATCGTAAAATAAGCGTATGCGTAAAAGAAGCCCAAAGCAGAAATACATATGAATCAGCAAAGGAAGAATGACATGGCTCAATTCGGGATATTCGCCTGGTTCAGCTACCCCTTGCCCATCAAAGAGCGTTTGCAGCGCATCAAGCAGGCCGGATTTAGCGCAACTTCGCTCTGGTGGGGCGATGAGGATGGAGCTGAAAAGCATCGCCAGCCTGAGCTGGCCCGGCAGATCGGGCTTGCGGTTGACAATGTGCATGCGCCATATGGCAACACAAATGCGCTGTGGGAAGATGGAATTGAAGGAGAAGCCTATCTGCAAACGCTTCTCTCCTGCATCGGCGATTGCAGCCTGCATGGCATTCCAACTTCCGTGGTGCATATCACGCGCCTTTCCATCCGGCCCGAGGTCACCCGGATTGGCATGGACCGCGTCAAGCGGCTGGTGGAATTTGCGGAGCAGAAACAGGTTAACCTTGCAATTGAAAACCTGAACAGCATCCCGCATCTGGACAGCATTTATGCGGAGCTTTCTTCCGAACGCCTCGGCTTTTGTTATGACAGCGGGCATGAACACTTCATCCATCCAAACGCAGATTGCCTTTCCCGCTATGGAAACAAGCTGTTTGCCGTGCATCTTCATGATAATTGTGGGGACAGCGATGCGCACCTTCTTCCATATGACGGTACCATCGAATGGGATGCTGTAAGAACAAAGCTGAAAGCATGCCGTGAAATTCCTTATTTGACGTTGGAAGTGGATTTCAAGCGCGAGCATCCAAAAAGCGCGCTCTATCGGGGTTTGTCCGCTGCGGAATTCCTGGCGTTGGCGTATGCGCGTTTGCAGCTTCTGGCCTGACCTTCCGTGCAGTTCACCGTTTGTTCATGCTTTTCCCGCAACCTCCGCACGCTGTTGGCCGTTTTATATTGCAGAGTGATAAAACGCGGGCCTTGCGCCCTGCGCAACAAGGAGGAGTTCAAACAATGAAACGCATTCCCGCAGTCCTTTTAGCCCTTGCGGTCATCTTTTTGCTTGGAGGCGCAGCGCTTGCCGAAGGCGGCACATATTCCGCTTCCCATGGCGTTGTAACCCAAGTGGATACAGAAGCGCAAACGATGACCATCCGCTTGGGCGGCAGAGAGGAAGGCACGCTGACCCTGGATATTTCGGAAGAAACCAAAATTGTGGACAATGCCAGCCGCACCGCATGCAAGCTTTCGGACATCAAAGCCGGAAGCACAGTCTATGTATGGCACACCGCCGGGCAAAGCAGCTTCCTTCCGCCGCACCGCAAGGCCTATGCCATCGTTGCCAACATTGCCGCCGACCAAACGGCAGGCCAGCTTTTTGAGATTGCATCTGTTTCCAAGGGGAAAAACGGCTATACTCTGCTCAACGCGGAAGGCGACCTTTACCTGACCGTTCCGGATGCCTCCATCCCGGTTTATGGCCAAAGTGCGAAACTGCACGCTTCCAAACTGGAAAAGGGCATGGTGCTCCTTGCCTGGTATGACGTGGTATTGGAAAGCTATCCCGGCCAGGCCGGCAGCGACAGGCTTCTGATGCTTTCCACCGCCGCTGGCGGCGATTCCGTCCTGCCCCCGCAGACGGGCGACCACAATGCGGCGAACCTGCTGTTTGCAGGCCTTTCGCTCTGCGCTTCCGCCGGGGCGGCGGCACTGTTGATCCGGCGCCGCCTGGAACAGGCATAATCCGCTCAAGCAGAAATGCGGCTCCTTTAATGGAGCCGCATCTTGCATCGGTTAACCTTCCTTTTGCCCTTCCTTCAGCCTTCGGTAAATTTCCTGCATGCGCCGGTCAAGCAGCGCGCTTTCTTCCGCGCATTGTTTCAGTTCCCTGCGCAGCGCATCGTCGTTGTGGATCGCCTCATCCGGCTTATAGCGGATCTGATGCTCCAAGCTCGCCCAAAAATCCATTGCGATGGTGCGGATCTGTACCTCAACGGGGACGGGCACGCTGCCGCTTGAAAGGAACACCGGCACGCTCAGCACAAGGTGCAGGCTGCGGTATCCGTTTTCTTTGGGGTTCTCAATATAATCCGTGCGGCGCAGAACCACGATGTCGTCCTGCGCGCAAAGCATGTCTGCGATCCGGTAAATATCGTCGATATAATTGCACACCACGCGCACGCCCGCAATATCCGTCAAATATGCCTTGGCATTTTGAATGCTCACGGCCGCCCCTTTCCGCCGGAGCTTTTCCACAATACTTGCGATGCTCTTAAGCCTGTTGTCGATATGGTGAATTGGGTTATGATCGTAACGGACGCTGAACTCCGAATCCAGAACTTCCAGCTTTGTCGTGATTTCACGTATGGCGCTTTTGTAAAGCTGCGCCATTTCCATATAATCCTTCGCCTGCCGGATTCTCAGCTCCATCCCGGCGGAGTCCAGATTGTTCGTTTCCTTCAACAGGCCATCCAGTTTCTGCACGGCGTTTTCTCCTTTTGATGTTTGTGCGCACGTTTTGTTTGTGCGCTCGTCTCTGTTATGCCTTTTATTTTACTTTGACCCAGCACATATCTCAAGCGCGCTGCAGGGCCGCAGCGTGAACTTTTCGGAAAAATTTGAAAAAAACGCACGTTTGTAGGATAATGAGAAAAACGATCCGTTGGAAAGGAACGCATACTTTATCATGAAAATCGCTGTGATTACAGGCGCAAGCTCCGGTATGGGACGCGAGTTCGTCCTGCAGCTGAGCCGCCGCGAACAATTTGATGAAATCTGGGTCATCGCACGCAGAAAAGAACGTTTGGAGGCATTGAAGCCGCTTGTGCACACTCCGCTGCGCGTGGTCCCGCTGGATCTTTCCGCGCAGCCCGGGTGGGATGCTTACGCCGCGCTGCTCGCGGCCGAGCAGCCGGATGTCCGGGTGCTTGTGAACGCAAGCGGGTTCGGGCGCTTCGGCACCTATGCGGAAATTCCGCTCGCCGATTCGCTCGACATGATCGACCTCAACTGCAAAGCGCTTGTGGCCATGACGGAGCTCACGCTGCCTTACATGCATGAGGGCGCAAAGATTTTGCAGCTTGATTCCCTTTCCTCTTTTCAACCCGTTCCGTACATCAACGTTTACGGTGCAACGAAAGCGTTCGTGCTCAGCTATTCCCGTGCGCTCAACGTGGAGCTTAAGCCGCGCGGCATTCATTGCATGGCCATGTGCCCCGGTTGGGTCAAAACAGAATTTTTTGACCATGCAATCAAAAAAGGCAGCAATGCCGTCACGTATTTCAACATTATGTTCACGGCAGAGGATGTTGTCCGCACGGGCGTGCGCGACCTGTATCGCGGCAAAAAGGATGTTTCCATTCATGATTTCCGCATCCGCGCGCAGGTGTTTTTTACCAAACTTTTACCACACCGCCTCGTAATGCGGGTATGGATGCGCCAGCAAAAGCACGTGTGACCGGCATGCAGCGGCCGCGCATCCTCCGCTTTGTCAGGAAAAGTCGATGCCAAAGACCCACTTGATGATGAGGAGCGCAAACGCGCCGAGCACGCTGAACCCGATTGCCGCCCCAAGGCCGCGGAAGATGCCGGAAAGAAAGCTGCGAAAAAGCAGCCGTTTCCGATCGTTCATCACGTGCGCCAGCTGGCGGATACCGCTTTCTTCCAGGGCCTGAAGCAGGGTTTCAATCCGCTTATCATATTCCATATTCCGTTTTTCCTCCACATGCTGCAAACGCAGCTTACGCGCTGCCGTTATGCCTATTTTATGCGCACTGCTGCGGTTTTACACACCGCACAAAGGCCGGGGAGCAAGCTCCCCGGCCTTTGCAGCGTCGTTTGGTTTTATTTCATCATGTTACCGTTGGTATTCATGTTGTTTTCCGCATAAGCGATCATGCGTTTCACCATTTCGCCGCCGATGGAACCGGCCTCACGCGCGGTAATGTCACCGTTGTAACCCTGCTTGAGATTCACGTTCAGGGAATTGGCAACCTCAGTCTTAAAGCCCTGGAGCTTCGCCCTATTGCTGTTGTTGCTGTTGCTGCTATTGCTGTTGTTCGACATTCTTTTTCACCTCCTGCCTTTTAAAAATCAATTCTAGTACGATGCAGTTATTTCTGCATGTTGTTTTCGGCATAAGCGATCATACGCTTCACCATTTCGCCGCCGATGGAGCCGGCCTCACGGGAAGTCAGGTCTCCGTTGTAGCCCTGCTTCAGGTTCACGTTCAGGGAGTTCGCAACTTCCATCTTGAACGCGTCCATCGCCTTCTTGGACTCGGGAACGAGAACGTTGTTCCTTGCCATGTGTTTCTCACCTCCTTGATGATGTGGTCTTAACATGCGCGTTCACAAGCCTGTTTATGAATGGGAATTGATAGGAATCAATGCAAGAAAAGCAAGCAAAAGATGAAACGTTTCTTCTATATTATAAAGTTTTAAACGCTTTTTATTATTTTTTGTTTGAATTGGCCGATCTTAATTCAGCGTTTACATTTTTTAAAAATTAACGGTTTCTTTTGTTCCAACAAGCTTTGAAGCAGAGTGCCGAAAAACCGATCGCGTCAAACTTAATTCGGCGCGATCTCCCCGCCGCGCGAAGCGAGCAGCGCCCGCGCCCGGGCAAGCAGCGGCGCGCCTTCCACGGAGTTCTCGGCAACAAGCGCATCCGCCGCAGCGCGCGCATTGTTGAGCGCAGTCATATCGCCCGCAAGCTTTGCCGCGGCAAGCTCGCTCAGGCCGTGCTGCCGCTGCCCCAGAAACTCGCCCGGGCCGCGCATCATCAAATCCTTTTCCGCAATTGCAAAGCCGTCATTTGTTTCCGTGAGCGTCATAAGCCGCTCGTGTGCGGCTTCCGAACCCGCTTCAGAAAGCAGAAAGCAGAACGACTCTTCGCTGCCGCGTCCCACACGTCCGCGCAGTTGGTGGAGCTGTGCCAAACCGAAGCGGTCCGCATTCTCAATCACCATCACCGTGGCGTTTTTTACGTCCACCCCCACCTCGATGACCGTTGTGGATACGAGCACATCAATTTCACCCGCACGGAATGCGCGCGCGGTTTCTTCTTTTTTTGCAGCCGCCATTTTCCCATGCAAAAGGCCGACGCGCACATGGAGCGTCTTTTCAAGTTCCGCGAACAGCTCGTTTACGCTCATTACGCCTTCAAGCGACTCGGACTGCTCCACGAGCGGGCATACAACATAGGCCTGCCGCCCGGCATGCACTTGCTGCTCTACAAAAGCGTACATTGCTTTGCGCTTCGCCCTGGGTACGCAGCGCGTTGTAACGGGCTTTCTCCCGGGAGGCAGCTCATCAAGCACGGAAACATCCAGGTCTCCGTAAAGGATCAGGGAAAGCGTGCGCGGAATGGGCGTTGCGCTCATGATGAGCGTATGCGGGCTTTCTCCCTTCGCGCCGATTGCCGCACGCTGCCGCACGCCAAAACGGTGCTGTTCGTCTGCAATCACAGCGCCGAGGTTGTGAAAGGTTACGCCTTCGGAAAGCAGCGCATGCGTACCGATTACGGCGAGCGCCTCGCCGCTTCGGATGGCTGCATACGCCGCGTCCCGTTCTTTTTTTTTCATGCCGCCCAAAAGCAGGCAGGCGCGCGCCCCAAATATGCTTTGTGCCGCTGCAAAATGCTGCTGTGCCAGAATTTCCGTGGGCGCCATCAAAACGGACTGGAACCCGCTTTCCGCCGCCGCATACATTGCAAAAAGCGCCACAGCGGTTTTTCCGCTGCCCACATCGCCCTGCAAAAGGCGGTTCATTTGATGTCCGTTCGACATTTCCCGGGAAATTTCTTGCATGGACCGCATCTGCGCCCCCGTGGGCGCGAATGGGAGCAGCTTCAAGAACCGTGGAAGCACGCCCTCCGTGCGGAACACAGGCCCGGGCCTGGCAAGCCGCTCCCGCCGCAGCATGGAAAGCATCAGCGAAAAAAGCAGCATGTCCTCAAAGGCAAGCCTGTCCCGCGCCGCCTTAAGCGAGGGGATATCCTGCGGCGCATGCAGCGCCCTGAGCGCTTCTGCAAGCGGCAAAAGGCCATACTGCACGCGAAGTGCAGCGGGCAGCGTTTCTTCAATCCGCCCTTCCGCCGCGGCAAGCGCAGCGGAAACCGCATCCCGCATGACCTTCTGCGAAAGCCCCTGCACAAGCGGGTATACGGGCACGATTCCCGGGAGCTCCGCATGCAGGGAAGGGTTCACAAGCTTCGCGCCCCGGCTGCGGTCCATCCGGCCGGCGGCATACCATTCCTGCCCGGCCGCAAGGCTGCGCGCACGGTACGGCTGATTGTACCACACAAGGCTGACCTGCGCCGCTTTATCCGCAGGATCAGTGCCGAAGCCCAGCGCGCGCACAGTAGTGATTTCCATCCCGCGTCGGATATGCACATGCTTCGGCTCGGAAACAAGCGAAACATGCAGCGCTGCAAGCGCGCCGTGGGCCGCCGCGCAAATGGGCGTTTCCGCCGAAAAATCCCAATACTCCCGCGGGGCAAAATACAGCAAATCGCGCAACGAAAACAGGCCCAGCTTGCCGAGCGCTTCCGCCCGGCGCGGGCCTATTCCCTTTATGCTTGTGATCGGTTCCCCGAGCTCCATTTTATTCTACAGAGAAATAATAGTAGTATAACGGCTGGCCGCCGCGCTGCACCATGCACTCCGCATCGGGATATTTCTCGTTTACGGCTTCCATGAGCGCGTTTGCGTTTTCTTCATCCATATTTTCGCCGTAGAAAACGGTTACAATGGGGTCGTCCCCTTTTTTCTGAATCATATCGCAAACGAGCGCCATCGCCACCGCATCCACGCTCTGGCCGACTTCCACAATCGTTCCATCCAAAAGGCCAATGATATCGCCCTCGTGAATTTCCGTGCCGTTGAAATGCGTATCGCGCACAGCATAGGTCACGGAGCCGGAAAGCACGTTTCCAAGCGCTTCCTTCATCTGCTGCTCGTTCCGCTCCGGCGCCGCATCTGCCTCAAACACAACGGCAGCCGCAATGCCCTGCACCATGGTTTTGGTCGGGATCACAACAACGTTGCGCTCGGAAAGCTCCGCTGCCTGCTGTGCGGCAAGGATGATATTGGAATTGTTGGGCAGGACGAAAACGTTGCGCGCATTCGCCTTTTTGATCGCATGGCCGATGGTTTCTATGCTCGGATTCATCGTCTGGCCGCCCTGAATGGTTGCCGCTACGCCCAGCGAACGGAACACCTCTTCAATGCCTTCGCCTGCGCTCACGGCAATGACCGCGTTTTCCTTCTCGTTTTTCTTCATGGTCTCGAGAATCTCACGGTTTTGTTCGCGCATGTTCTCGATCTTGATCTTGTCCACCTCTCCGAGGCGAAGCGCAAGCTGAATGATCTTGCCGGGACAATTGGAATGGACATGTACCTTCACAAAATCCGCATCATATGCAACAACGACGGAATCCCCGATCTTATTGAGCTTCTCGCGCAGCTTGTCAAGATCCGCCTCAGTGAAGGATTCGTCCAGATGAACGATGAAAAATTCCGTACAATACCCGAATTTGATGTCCTCAAGATCCTCCAGCGTTGCGCCTTCCTGCATGGGGTCGCCCGCAGCGGAATCATCGACATAATCTTCGATCTCTTCCCCGTCGATGGCCATTTTAAACCCGCGGAAAATGGTAATGAGCCCTTTGCCGCCGGAATCCACCACGCCTGCTTCGCGCAGCACGGGAAGCAGGTCCGGCGTGATGCGAAGCGCCACTTCTCCGCTTTCAAGCATCAGATCAATCAGCTTATAAACATTTGCGCCCTCGGCCGCAGCTTCCGTGACGGCGTCGCTAATCATGCGCGAAACCGTGAGCATCGTGCCTTCCTTGGGCTTCATGACGGCCTTATACGCCGCCTCGGTGCCGGTTTTAAGCGCTTGCGCAAGAAGCGTGGCGTCCATCTCTTCCGCGCCCGCAAGCGCGCGGGAGAATCCGCGCAGAATCTGCGAAAGGATGACGCCCGAGTTGCCGCGCGCCCCCCGGAGCGAGCCGAGCGAAGCTGCGGCGGCAACCTCCGCCACCGTGTCGCCCTTGCATTCCTTGATCTCCTTGACCGCGCCCTGCATGGTCATGAACATGTTTGTGCCCGTATCGCCGTCCGGCACGGGGAAGACGTTGAGCGAATCGATCAGCGCCTTGTTCTTGTCAAGCAGCGCCGCCCCCGTCAGGAACATTTCCCGAAGCAGGGCGCCGCCAATGGTCGTGTTCGTCAATTTTGATTCCCTCCCAGCCTGCCTGCGCAAAAAGCGCGCGGGCAGCGTCCTCTGTTGTTATGCGCGGATGGCTTCTACGTGAATGTTGACGTTGCGCACGTTGAGCCCCGTCATTTCCTTCACACGGTAACGGACGTTTTCGATTGCGTTCTTCGCCACAGCGGAAAGCGACGTACCGTAAACGATGGTAACAAACAGGTCGATATCAACGCCTTCGTCATCCTCAAGCACCGTCACCTTTACGCCGCGTTTTTGGTTGTCGCCGCCAACGAGCTGCCACAGCTGATCGCCCGTGGTTTTCGCACTCATCCCGACGATCCCGTAATTCTCGGAAGCGGCATAGCCCGCGATCATCGCAATGATATCTTCCGAAATGCTGATCTTCCCCAATTCGGTCGTAATAATACCCGGCATGGTTGTGCATCCTCCTTGCTTGATGTTTTCATGATCCATTTCATAAATATTGGTATAATACCATTCTTATTCTACTGCATAATTCGGGCATCCGCAAGCGGGATGCAAAATCGCCGTGAAAATCTCACATTTCGCGCCCGTTTAACGGCGGTTTTGCGGCGTTTTCCGCTGAGGTAGCGCACCTTCGAGCGCGAGCAGCCTCTCCTTTATGGGAAGCCCGCTGCCATAGCCTACGAGACTTCCGTCCGCACCGATGACGCGGTGGCACGGGATTACGATCAGAATTGAATTGCGGTTGTTCGCAAGCCCTACGGCGCGCGCCGCCTTCGGGTTTCCCACAAGGCGCGCAATTTCACGGTAGCTCCTGGTTTCACCATATGGGATCGTCAAAAGCGCATCCCAAACCCGGCGCTGCCACGGCGTGCCCAGAGGTGCAAGCGGAAGGGAGAATTCCCGCCGTTTCCCGCTGAAATATTCAAGAAGCTGTTTTTCCGTTTCCCGCAGCAGCGGCGTTGGCGCTTCGCCCGCGCCCAGCGTGCCGCCTGGCATGAGAGACGTAAGCGCGCCGGCTTTTTCCTCAGCTGTCATCGGCCCAATGGGCGTTAAAAAGGCATAGGTTTGTCCTGCGTTCAAAATTGTGAGCCACCCCTTCTGCTTTTCCGTTTTTATGTTATAATATCTTATATCGTGCTTTAAATCAATTTTTTAAAGAATACTTACGCCAAAGATGGAGGATTCTATGCAACCGATTGAACGACAGGCGATCTCGGCCATCCGCGTGCTTGCGGCGGATGCGATCCAGAAGGCCAACAGCGGCCACCCCGGCATGCCCATCGGCGCAGCGCCGATGGCCTACGCACTTTGGAAGCAGATGAAGCATAATCCAAAGAACCCCGGCTGGCTAGGCCGCGACCGCTTCGTGCTCTCCGCCGGGCATGCTTCCATGCTGGAATACGCCCTTTTGCACCTTTACGGCTATGGCCTTACAGTGGACGACCTCAAGAGCTTCCGTCAAGCCGGCAGCCTTACGCCCGGCCACCCTGAATACGGCCACACAACCGGAGTGGAGGCCACCACGGGCCCGCTGGGCCAAGGGTTTGCAATGGCGGTGGGCATGGCGATGGCGGAAACCCACATGGCGGCGAAGTTCAACCGCGAAGGTTTCCCCGTGGTGGATAACCATACCTTTGTGCTCATGGGCGACGGCTGCATGATGGAGGGTGCTACCGCAGAAGCCGCAAGCCTTGCAGGCACGCAGAAGCTCGGCAAGCTCATTGCGCTTTACGACAGCAACCGCATCACCATCGAGGGTGACACCGCGACCTCTTTCGCGGAGAACGTAGCCGCACGCTATGCCGCCTATGGCTGGCAGGTGATCTCCGTGGATAACGGCGAGGATGTGGATGCAATCGGCGTGGCGATTGACGCGGCAAAATCCGAAGCCGAAAAGCCTACCCTCATCATCGTGCGCACGAATATTGCGCAGGGTACGGCCAAACAAGGCAAGGCAAGCGCGCACGGCGAGCCGCTCGGCGAAGAAAACATTGCCGCGATGAAGGCCGCATTGGGTTGGACTTACGATAAGTTTGAAGTTCCGGCCGAAGTTTATGCGCATTATGAAACCCTTGCGCTGCGCTGCGCTGCTGGAAACGCCGCATATGACGCTATGCTTGAACGCTATAAAGCCGCATACCCCGAGCTTTATGCTGAATGGCTTGCCTGGCACAGCACGGAACTGCCCGAAGCGCTCCTTGCGGACCAAAGCCTGTTTGCTGCGGAAGGCCCGAAGGCCACACGCGCAACGAGCGGCGATGTGCTCAACAAGCTGACCGCCTATCTGCCCAACTTCTTCGGAGGAAGCGCCGACCTTGCCCCCTCCAACAAAACGGAGATGAAGGGCCGGGGATTCTTCGCGCCTGATTGCCGCGAAGGCGCAAACATCCACTTCGGCGTGCGTGAACTTGCGATGGCCTGCATCGCAAACGGAATTGCGCTCTACGGCGGCCTGCGCTCCTATTGCGCCACATTCTTCGTGTTCTCCGATTATGTGAAGCCCGCGCTGCGCCTTTCCGCCCTGATGCAGCTCCCCGTGCTCTATATCCTGACGCATGACAGCATCGGCGTGGGCGAGGACGGCCCCACGCATCAGCCCATCGAGCAGCTTGCAGCGCTGCGCGCCACGCCCAACACCTTCGTGTTCCGCCCGGCGGACCAGAAGGAGACCGCGTACGCTTACCTGACTGCGCTTACGCAAAAGGCGCCTTCCGTGATGGCGCTCACCCGCCAGAACCTGCCGCAACTTGCGGAAACGGGCGAAGGCGCAAAGCGCGGCGCGTATATCCTGCGCGAACCCAAAGGGACGCCGGATGTCATCCTCATCGCCTCCGGCTCCGAGGTAGAGCTGGTTTTGAAGGCAGCGGACATCCTCGCCGTGCAGGGCTACACGGCCCGCATCGTTTCCATGCCCTGCATGGAGTTGTTTGAGCAACAGGACGAAGCCTACCGCGAAAGCGTTCTTCCCAAGTCCCTGCGCAAGCGCGTGGCGGTCGAGGCCGGTTCAAGCTTCGGTTGGGCGCGCTATGTCGGCCTGGACGGCAAAACCGTGTCCCTTGACCACTTCGGCGCTTCCGCGCCTGCGGGCGAGCTCTTCCGCGCATTCGGCTTCACGCCCGAAAACGTGGCAAAGGCCGCGCTTGAGGTAATCAGAGGGTAACGGAACTTCATACCCAACAGATGAAGGAGGGACGGCAGCGCCGTCCCTTTTGGCTTATCCAATTTCTGTTCATACAATTTAAACAAATCATTCATGCTTCGTTCCAACCCATGCCACATTTTAGGGGTATTCTATGTACAACGAAACGGAAAGCGCCGCCGCACAAGCGGGTTCACAATAGAGGTGCTTTTGACGGGAAAGGAGGCTTGCCATAGACAGACGCCCGGTAAATCAACAAAAATGATTGATGAATGATTATGATTTTTCCTCAAGGAGTTTACTCCTTTCGGAGCCAAATTCTCCCCCGAACAAGGTTCCGATTTTTTGAAAACCTTCCTGCAAAAGATACCGGCTGTGGTTTCCCCGGCCGGTATCGCCTATTTTGGCGCAGCACACAAGGCATGCTTCACGTTCCACATTTATTCATAAAACCACAACAAATCATTCATGTTTCGTTCCTACGCATGCCATATTTTAGGGGTATTCTATAGCCAATGAAACGGAAAGCGACACCGCACGGCGGGTTCACAATAGAGGCGCATAGATTGAGAAAGGAGGCCTGTGATCGAGAGAAGCCAAGCGAAGCGGAATGTTCGTAAAAGATATGATCTTCATGATTTCTTTTAAGGGGCTTGCTCCTTCGGAACTCAACTCCCTCCCCCAACAGAGTTCCGGTTCTGAAAGCTCTTCCTGCAAAAGATACCGGCTGCGGTTTCCTCAGCCGGTATTGCCTGTTTTGGGGAACCTGTTTCACCGGCGGTTCGTAAGGCCGAGGATATAATCGGCAGTGGTTTTGTGGTATTTTGCAAGCGCGATCAGCACTGCCGTCGGAATATCCCGCTGCCCCAATTCATAGTTGCTGTATACCTGCTGTGAACAATTTAGAATTTGAGCCATTTGTGCCTGCGTTAAGTCCGCGTCCTCCCGCAGCTCCCGGATTCGTCTGTACATGCCGTTCACCTCATGTACAGTTTACCCAACCGCAAAATGCGGTATTGCATTTTACTGCATTTTGCAGTAAAATAACATTGTCAGATTCCTCCCCGAAGGAAAGCGGAGCATCCGCCGCAGTGAAAGGGCCACATCAAAACGCCGGGCATGGTGTGTTTCATGGCTCTCGCCGGGCGATGCAGCCGGCGATTTTCTCTTCTCTACCACGGAACACGCCATGCCCGGCGTTTTGGATTTTAATGCTGTGCAGGGCACCGGCTTATTACGCCCCCAACACCGCGCCCTATGCCCGTTTCCTCGCAAAAAAGGTTTGCAGCACCGCCGCGCATTCCTCCTCAAGAACGCCGCCCACGGCGGGAACCGTGTGCAGAAACGCGTGATCCAGCAGGTCAAACACGCTGCCGCAGCAGCCTGTGCGCGGCTCAAACGCGCCAAACACCAGGCGGCCAAGGCGCGCGTTCACAAGCGCACCCGCACACATGGCACAAGGCTCAAGCGTAACATACAGCGTACAATCCGCCATGCGCCAAGCGTCCTCTGCGGCAGCCGCCGCCTGAAGGCAAAGGAGTTCGGCGTGCGCGGTGGGGTCGCCCGTCTGCTCCACGCGGTTGTGGGCCTGTGCGAGCACCGTGCCGCCGCGCAAAAGCACCGCACCCACGGGAACCTCGCCTTCCGCAGCCGCAAGCCGCGCCTCTGAAAGCGCGATGCGCATATACTCCGCATCCGTCATTCTGCCTGCCATGCTGCCTCGCGGATGATCTCCCCCACAGTAGGATGCGGAAAAATGATCTTTCTGACCTGTTCGAGCGTCATTCCCGCCTCCACGAACACTGCCGCCGTAGAAATAAACTCCGATGCATAATTCGCAAGCGCCTGCATGCCGATCACGCGCTGCGTCCCACGCTCCACAATGAGCTTTGCCACGCCGTCCCCGCCCTCGTTTTCGGCAAGGTAGCGGCCCGAAAAGCGCATCGGCAGTTTCACAGCCGTAATATCAAGCCCTTTTCGTTTTGCGGTAGCTTCCGTTTCCCCCACGCCTGCAAGCTCCGGGTTGGTATATACAACGGCAGGCACGGCACGATAGCGCATTTCATCCGCAACGCCCATAATGTCGTTCACGGCAACCTCCGCCTCCCGGTAAGCCGTGTGTGCAAGCATGCTTTTTCCGTTTACATCGCCCGCCGCGTAAACGCCCGGCACGTTGGTTCGCATATGCGCATCGGTCACAATCGCACCGCGTTCCAATGCAACGCCAATCCGTTCAAGCCCAAGCTCCGCCGTATTCGCACGCCGGCCAATAGAAAGCAGGACCTTGTCCGCCGCAACGAGAACAGCCTCGCCCTCCTTCTCATAGCGCACGCCGGCTTCCGTAATTTCCGTTACCCGCGCGCCAAGCAGAAAGCGCACGCCCCTTTTTTCATAGCTCTTCTGCAAAAGCGCCGTAAGCTCGGCATCGTTTTCGCCCGCGATATGGTCTAACATTTCAATCACCGTGACAGCGCTTCCGATGGAATTGAAGTAGGAGGCCATCTCAAGGCCAATTACGCCTCCGCCGATCACAACGAGCCGTTCCGGCGCGTCCGTAAGTGCAAGGATTTCCCGGTTGGTGAGCGCGAAACCGCGCTCCATCGCCTCCCGCAATCCGGGGATGGGCGGAACAACAGGCACGCTTCCCGTTGCGATGAGAAGCTTTGCCGCGCTGTGTGTTTCGCCGCCCACGCTTACGCGGAAGCCTTCCTCATTCCTGCCTTCGATCCTGCCTTCGCCTGCGGCCAACGTCACGCCATTTTGTTTGAGCGCAGCTTTTACGCCGCCTACAAGCAGCTTTACAACCTTGTTCTTGCGCGCCACAACCTTCGCGTGATCGATCGAAAGCGCCGGAGCCGAAATGCCATATTTATCGCCGTGGCGTGCCCCATCGTACAGTTTGGCGCTGTAAAGCAGGGTTTTCGTTGGGATGCAGCCTTCATTCAGGCATACGCCGCCCACGCTGTTCTTCTCAATGCATAACACGGAAAGGCCCGCATGGCCCGCACGCTCGGCGGCAAGGTACCCTGCCGGACCGCCTCCCAATACGATCAGATCATACTGCATAACTGGTTTCTCCTTTGGAATTGCACTTTCTTCGTATCATGCATTATATCATTCTCCGCGCCGCAGTGAAAGGGGTTCCAAAACCGTTCTATTTATGATAAGATACCTTCGTTTGGAGGGATATGGCACATTGAGATTGGAGAGGTGATGGTGATGGATCGTTTGAAGCCCGCCCGTTCCCCTGTGTTTTACGGGGTTCTTTTGGTGCTTGAGTGCCTGATGTGGGGCATTTCAAACGCTGTTTCCAAGCAGGGTTTTGCTTCCATCCCGCCCATGTGGTGCCTCACGCTGCGCTATGCGCTTTCCACCGTGCTGTTCCTTGCCCTGTTCGGCAGGCGGTTCTTCAGCCGCGTGCGAAAGCGTGACCTCATGCCCTGCGTGCTCGTTTCGCTCTGCACGGCAGCCGCATTTATGTTCGGCTTTCTTTCGCTTGTGTATACCACCGCCACGAACGCGGGCTTTTTTATGGCGCTTGCAGTTGTGATCGCGCCGTTCCTTTCCGTGCCGCTGCTCAAAGAAAAGCTGGATTTGCGCCAGATATTGCCCGTATTTATCGTAGTGGCAGGCATGTATTTCATCTGCGGCGGCTCGTTTTCCTCCTTTGGGCGGGGAGAACTGCTCGCCCTGTTGTCCTCCCTTTCCACCTCCTTTATGCTGACGCTGAGCGGTAAGTTTTTGAAGGATGTGGATGCGATTGTGCTTTGCACGATCCAGTGTGCGGTGTGCTTCCTCTGCTGTCTTGCCGCCGCCTTCCTGCTCGAGGGCATGCCTGTGTTTTCCGCAATTGGCCCTGCCGGCTGGTGGCTGGTGCTGTATCTTGCGCTCGGCTGTACGTTCCTTGCTTACCTGTTCCAAAACATTGCGCTCATGCACGTGTCGCCCGCTTTCGGCGCGCTCACCTGGTGCACAGAGCCGCTGTTCACGGCCGTTGCGGCGTATTTTATCCTGAACGAACGGATGGATTTTACCGCATGCTGCGGCGCAGGCCTGATCCTCGCCGGAATCGTGTTTGCTTCGGTGCTTGAGTTGAAAAAAGCAAAGCAGCCAAGCAGCTCTGACCCGGTGCAGCAGCGTTAAAATAATATAGAATAAAACTTGATTGGGGGTACTATGAAATGAAACGTTTTGTACTTTGTTTACTCGCATTGCTTCTTTCGGTGTGCGCGTTTGCCTGCGCGCCTGCGGAGCCGGCTGCAACGCCCACCGCGGAACCGACGCTTGCGCCCACGCCCGAACCCACGCCGGAAGCGACTGTCGCACCTACGCCCGAGCCCACACCGGAACCCACGCCCGAGCCGACTGCTGCGGCTACAAGCTTCCAGTTCCAGTATACGCCGCCGGAAGGATTTTTCGCGGACAGCAACAATGAAACGCTGTATTATGCGCCGAACTATCCCACGGATTCTTCCAACATCAACATGCTCGTTGCCGCTTCGGATACCGCCCTTGCAATGAAACTGTACACCAGCGACATGCTGAAGATGACGTTGGACCAATCCCTGAGCGATGCGTTTAACACCACCGTAGCCATTGAGTTCGATCAGTTTGAGTACACGGAAGTTGCCGGCCAGCCGGCGCTGCATATGGTCTTCCATTATACCGTGTCTGAAATCGACATCGTTACCGCACAGTACGTGATCAATGCCGGAGATTCCTCCTGCACGCTCGCGCTCGCGCAGATGCCGGGAAGCGAATGGCTGGATGCGTTTGATGCGAGCGTTGCCGCGCTCGCGATCGTTCCGGCAGAATAAATAAGCAAAGCGATTCAGCAAAGGGGGACGCCCGGCCGGGCGTCCCCCTGATTTTATCCCCGCGCTTTGAGCGCTGCAGCCACAAGGCCTGTGAACAGCGGATGCGGGCTGTCCGGCCGGGATTGAAATTCCGGGTGGAACTGCACGCCGATATAAAATGGGTGGTCTGGAAGCTCAACGATCTCCACCAGGTCGCGCAGCTCGTTGCGGCCGGAAAGCACCATGCCCGCCTTCACGAAGTCGCCGCGGAAGGCGTTGTTGAACTCGTAGCGGTGGCGGTGCCGTTCACGAATCGTTTCTTTTCCATACAGCCGCGCGGCGAGCGTATTGGGCTGGATCGTGCAGTCATACCCGCCGAGGCGCAGCGTGCCGCCGATCTTCATAGCGCCGCTTTGCGCATCCAGGTTTTGCAGCTGATCCGGCATCAGGTCGATCACAGGATGTTTCGTATCCGGATCAACCTCCGAAGAATGCGCATCCACATATCCCAATACGTTGCGCGCAAACTCCACCACCGCCATTTGCATGCCGAGGCAAATTCCAAGCATCGGCACGCCGTTTTCCCGCGCATACCGCACTGCGGCAATTTTTCCCGCGAGCCCGCGCGTGCCAAAGCCGCCCGGGATGAGCACGCCGTCCGCATCCGCGAGAAGCGTTGCGGCGTTTCCGTCCGTCACATCCTCTGCCGCAACCATTCCAATCTCCACGCGCGCATCATTTGCAATTCCGGCATGCTTTAATGACTCCACAATACTCAGGTAAGCATCCTGTAATTGAATGTATTTCCCCACAATTGCAATTTTACATTTTTTGTTCGGGAACTGTTCCCTGCGCACCATCTCCCGCCATGCATCAAGCTTCGCTTCACGCTGCGCAAGGCAAAGTTTTTTGCACACAGCGCGGCACAGCCCTTCTTCCTCCAGCATGAGCGGCACGGAATACAGCGAAGGCGCGTTGAGGTTCTCAATCACGCAATCCGCATCCACATTGCAAAAGCGTGCAATCTTCCCGCGCAGATCGGGTCCAACGGGCATTTCGCTGCGGCAGACGAGAATATCCGGCTGGATGCCGATGGAAAGCAGCTCCTTCACGCTGTGCTGCGTTGGTTTGGATTTGAGTTCTCCCGCCGCGTGCAGATATGGAATCAGCGTTACATGGATAAACGTGCTGTTTTCCGGGCCCACGCTCCAGCGAATTTGGCGGATGGCCTCAAGGAACGGCTGACCCTCGATGTCGCCCACCGTGCCGCCGATCTCCACAATCAGCACATCCGGATTCGTGCGCGCAGCCGCACGCATCACGCGCGCCTGAATTTCATCCGTGATGTGCGGGATGATCTGCACCGTGCCGCCGTTATAGCCGCCTGCGCGCTCACGTTCGATGACCGTCTGGTAAATCTGGCCGGAAGTTGCGTTGTTGTCCCGGGAAAGCTTTTCATCGATGAACCGCTCGTAATGGCCGATGTCCAGATCGGTCTCCGCTCCGTCATCCGTCACATACACTTCGCCATGCTGGTACGGGTTCATTGTACCGGGGTCCACATTCAGATAAGGATCCAGTTTGCAGACGGAGACGCTATATCCCCTGCACTTGAGCAAGCGGCCAAGCGCCGCCGCAGTGATGCCCTTGCCAAGGGATGAGACCACGCCGCCGGTGATGAATACGAATTTCGTTGCCATATGTTCCTCCCGATCCTTACAAAATAAATTTTGAAAAACAAAAAGCGAGCGGCTCAAAGGAGTCGCTCGCCGTTTTCTAAAACAGGGTGCCCTTATAATTATATCGCAAAGCGTTTGTCAAATGCAAGAGGGAAATTCCCGAAGTTTTGTTTAATATTTCCAGGCAATCTCCGTCTCTGCATTGTAACCGTCCACACGCGCACTTTCTTCCCCGGTGCCCGTGATTTGATATACGCCGTCCGTCACTACACGCTCGTGGCCGAACTGATCCTCTACCACGGCTGCAACACAGAAGAAATCCCCATCCTGCAGGGCGACTTCACACTCCGGGAATGTAAAAAGCAAATCTTCCTCGCCCATGGCAGGCATAGCGACCGATGTTGCGTTGCCGTCCGCATCCACGCCCGTAATGGGCTGCGGGTTGCCGTCATCCGGCTCTGCCCAGGCAGCAAGCGCTCCGTTCACGAAAAATCCTACGCGGACGCGCGCAACGCGCGGCACCTCCGGCACAAAGTTCCACAGCTTTTCCGGCCCCCAGGAATGGACGAATACATTTTCGCGCGCAAGGGAGAACGGAACGCCCGGCACAGCATCCCTGCCCAGCATGAAACTGGTCACGGAAATTTCGGGCAGCACGTTTTGGTAAATATAATCGTAAGAATCCAGCACCTGCGTTTCCCGCACGCCGCCGCGCATGAAGGCCGCGCTGACCGTGATGACGGAATTTTCCGTAAGCGGGCAGGTGATGCGGCCGGAAAAGCGTGCATTTGCGCCCTCGATTCCTTCTGCGCTGTGCGTTTCGCCGCTGTCGGATTCCGCCAGGAATTCCACCGTCATGCCGGCTTCATACGTTTTGGGCACGGCATACACATCGAACGAAACCGTCATTTCCTTTGCATTCACCTCGGCAACCGATGTGCCAAAATCCGCCGTAAGCGCATTTTGCTCGTTCAGGATGTTTTCCACCTGATAGGCGATTCCACTGATCTGCCGGTTGACGCTATCCGTTACGTTATTGATGGAATGGCTCAGGTTGGTGTAGTTGTTGTCCAGACGTTCCAGGCGGGAAAACAGGCTGATGATGCCGTATAGCAGCAAGCCCACGCAGAAAGCGCCTGCAAGGATCGCTTTTTTCCCGGGTTTTTTCTTCTCCGCCGCCTTCTGCGCATCTTCCCTTCTGGCCTGTTCCTGCCGAAGCGTTTCTTCCCGCAGCGCATCCGTATAGCGTGCGGCGATTTCCTCCACCATGCGCAACTGCGCCTCGCTCAACTCGCTTTCCTGCCGTGTTTTGCCCGGTTCCGTTCCCTCCGCAGGCGTTTCCTCCTCCACGCCAAGCAGCGCGCCCACGGACACGCCGAACAGGCGGCTCATGGCCACAAGCTTTTCAATTTCGGGCAAAGCGCCGTCGCTCTCCCATTTGGAGATAGATTGGCGCGTTACGCCGAGCGCTTCTCCCAACGCTTCCTGCGAAAGGTTATTTTGCCTGCGCAGTTCTGCAATGCGTTGTCCAATGGTCATATTCCATCAACTCCTTCCGGGCGAGTATAGCCGATGGGCGGGAAAACGCGCCACCAACCGCCGGCTTCTTTTTGTCAACCGCCGGTTGCGGCGGCAGCGGATGCGGGAATTCTCGGGCATATCGGGTTCTTTTCAAAAGGAGACAACGCAGCCCCAATGCTTCCCTTTAAAAAGAGGCGGAACAGCGTTTACCGAAGGTCCGCCCACTGGCGAACGACAGAAAATTCCCCATCCGAAAAGCAGAGCTGCGTGTGGCACATTGCAACGCCTGCGATGTGCATTGCACTGGAATAAACATATTGATCCAAAACGACATCGTACCTTCCCGCTTCCTCTTCATAAACCCAGGATACCAGGCAAATGGGATCCGTTTCAAGGGTGGTGTTCGCAATAATTTCGCTCCCGTTCTCCGCGAGCACCCCTTCCTGCACCAGGCCGGTAACGCTTTCAATCGAAACGCTTGCCCCATCCGCTCCGATGCTGCCGGTAAACTGCTGCATGGGCAGCGATTCTAAAAAGAGTTCATATTTCCCATCCTGCAGGCGGTAAACTGTAGTATAAATCGCGCCCGCACCGCCGTTGAATCCCATGTTTGAGCTGAAGATCCAGGTATATGCCCCATCGCCGAAATCAAGCCCCAGCACGCTCCCCCTGCCGAAAGCACACGGCATCGTGCAGGTAAATTCCTCACAGCCCGCAGCTTTCACCGTGAACGTAACCTCCATCTCGCCTGAAAATGTGATGGAATCCGAAACGCCGTCCCCATCAAAGTCCGCCTCAATGCGGTCGCCGTCACACAGGTTGTATTCCACCACCGGCAGCAGCGGCTCCGGAGTAGGCTCTGGCGTGGGCGCAGGGGTGGGAGCAGGCGTAGGGGCCGCCGTGGGAACAACGTTTTCCGCAGGCTGTGCGCATCCACACACAAGCAGCGCGCACAGCGCCGCACAGAAGAACGTCTTAAACCGTTTCATAAATACAGACCTCCGTAGTTTCATATGCTTCCGCCATTATACTGCGCCTTTCCCACTGCGCGCAAGGCGGTTGCCAGGTTTGACGCATGTTACCATTTATGCTATATTATGAGGCAATACTTCTTTCAGGAGGACAGGCTTTATGGATCATAAGCCGGGGCTGTTGAGCCGCAAATGGGTGCGCGTGCTGCTGTATGCCGTAAGCGCGCTTTTGCTTGCATGCGGTGTGTTTTTGCTTGTACGGGAGCACGTCCTGTTGCCAGACCCGGATTTTGTGATGCCCGAAACGCCTGCGCCCACGCCGGAGCCTACCCCGGAGCCCACGCCCGTGCCGGGTGAAACGCCTGTGCCGACGCCCTCTCCCACGCCGTATGTGCGGCCGGTTCCGGTGCGCATCTCCTTTGTGGAAGCAAAGCAAAGCTGCGAAGTATTCCCCGGCGGCGTGTTGGAAAACGGCCAGATGGAGGTCATCGACCGCGCGGATGCTGCCACTTGGCTTGAAAATGTTTCCGGTTCGCTGCGCCCCGCTCCGGGTGAAGAGGGCAATGCAATCATCGCCGGGCACAAGAGCAAGGACGGCGTGGCCGGCACCTTCAAGGTGCTTTGGGATGCCAAAGCGGGCGATGCGGTTGTGATTGATTACGAGGACGGCACGCAGGGCTGGTTTTATATCGACAGCATTGACCGCTATCCTTATCAGGAGGTTCCCGCCTCCGTGATGAGCGCCAATGCAGAATCGCCGCAGCTTACGCTCATCACCTGCATCGGTGAATGGGATAGTTCGGGCGGCACCTCCTCCGAACGGCTCGTGGCAGTATGTAAGCCGGGGCTTCCTGCCTGAGCCATGCAATACAGTGCATATAAAATGGCTCCCGCCAAATGGCGGGGCTTCGTAAAACGGTTAACAGACACAGCGATGGGATTTGCTGTGTCTGTTCGTGTATATGCTGTTTCTGTGTGATAGTATAAAATCAATCAGAACGATAAACATGAATTTGATAAGGAGAAAACACTATGAAAATTACAATAGAAGAACTGCAAAAATACTTGTACGACCATTATAAAAACGGTGGGATTGACCAAAGCCTGTTTATGAAGCTTGTGGAAGAAATTGGCGAAGTAGCGGAAGTCTTAAATAAAAAAGCAGGGAGAAAATCTGCTGGCGAAGAGGATTTGCAAGCCCAATTAGGAAATGAATTGGCTGATGTGATACATTACACTATGGCAATTGCTGCATTAAATGAGATTGATATGAACGATGTTATCATCGCTAAGGATAAGGACGCATCTGTAAAGTATAACCACAGAACAAATTTAGAGCAGTTTATCATAAACCGAAGAACGAACAACCGTAACTGACGAATTTCAGCTTATTGGACCGAGTTAAGGGCGCACTTCTATACGCCTTTCGGTGTTATCGTGCGGTGTGCAGTTTTGCGCCGCACCAAAGCCTCCCTCTGATGAGGGAGGTGGATCGCCGTAAGGCGAGACAGAGGGAGAGACCATGAAAGACTACAACAAAGCGAATATCCCTCTTGCAAAAGCATTGCGAAAAAACATGACACCATGGGAGAGAAAGCTCTGGTATGACTTTTTGCGAACTTATCCCGTGCGTTTCCAAAGGCAAAAGGCGATTGGAAATTATATCGTAGATTTCTATTGTGCGAAGGCAGGTTTGGTTATTGAACTTGACGGTGGCGGACATTACACACCACAGCAATCGGAAAAAGACTTGATCCGCACAAAAAAATTGGAATCTATGAAATTGCGTGTGTTCAGAATTTGCAATTTGGATATTGACCATAATTTCAGCGGTGTATGTGAAGCCATTGATCTGGCTGTTCGGGAATCTCTCCCTCAGTCAGCTTCGCTGACAGCTCCCTCATCAGAGGGAGCCTTGGGCGCTCCCGCACCAACGCAAGAAAAGAACCCCTCTCTGTGATCGTAACCACAGAGAGGGGTTAACTGTTTTACGACACCCTGGCTAAAAGCGGGAGCCATTTTTCGTATTCAATTGCCTTTATGCCACAACGATGTTCACGATGTTCTTGACCGCGATCACCTTGCGCACGGTTTTCCCCTCAATCCAGGGCTGTACTTCCGGCGCCGCAAGCACCTGCGCCTCAGTCTCCTCCTTGGAAAGGCCGGCGGGCACGGTCACGCGGGCACGCACCTTACCGTTCACCTGCACACCGAGTTCAACGGTGGAAGCCACGAGCGCAGCTTCATCCCACTTCGGCCAGGTGGAGGCATACAGCGGCGTTTCATAGCCCAGCAGCTCGTTGAGTTCCTCCGTAATGTGCGGCGCAACGGGGTTGAGGAGCGTGAGCAACGCATGGAACTCTTCTTTTGTGATATCGCCCTTGGCGTACACATCGTTGACAAAGCTCATCATCGCAGCGATGGCGGTGTTGTACTTCATTGCCTCGTAATCCTCGCTGACCTTCTTGATCATGCCGTGCAAAGACGCCTTAAGGTCATCCCGCACGCCGGATTCGGCGGAAAGCATATCCTGCAAACGCCATACTCGATCGAGAAAGCGGCGGCATCCGCGCGCGGAGGTCGTGCTCCAGGGCTTGGGCTGATCGAACGCGCCCATGAACATCTCATACAGGCGGAAGGAGTCCGCGCCCATTTCCGCCACGATGTCATCCGGATTGATGACATTGCCGCGGGACTTGGACATTTTCTCGCCATTCTCGCCAAGGATCATGCCGTGGCTCGTGCGCTTCTGATACGGTTCGGGTGTGGGCACAAGGCCAATGTCATACAGGAACTTGTGCCAGAAGCGGGAATACAGCACGTGCAGCGTGGTGTGCTCCATGCCGCCGTTGTACCAATCCACAGGCATCCAGTAATCGAGCGCCTCCCGGCTTGCGAATTCCTTGTCGTTATGCGGGTCGCAATAGCGCAGGAAGTACCAGCTGGAACCGGCCCAGTTGGGCATGGTATCCGTTTCGCGCTCGGCCGGACCACCGCACTTGGGGCAGGTGGTGTGAATCCACTCCTTTGCGCGGGAAAGCGCAGAAGAGCCGTCGTCCGAGGGCGTGTAATCGTCGATCTCCGGCAGCACGAGCGGCAGCTCGCTTTCCGGCAGCGGCACCCAGCCGCACTTCTCGCAGTGTACGAGCGGGATAGGTTCGCCCCAGTAACGCTGGCGGCTAAACACCCAGTCGCGCAGCTTGTAATTCACCTTCCGCGCGCCGATGCCCTGCTCCTCCAGCCAGGTGATCATCTTCTCCTTGGCCTGCTCCACCTCAAGGCCGTTCAGGAACCCGGAGTTGACCATCCTGCCGGTTTCGCAATCGGTAAACGCTTCCTTTTCCACGTCGCCGCCTGCTACAACCTCGATGATCGGCAGGTTGAACGCCTTTGCAAACGCATAGTCGCGCGTATCGTGCGCAGGCACGGCCATGATCGCGCCCGTGCCGTAGGTCATGAGCACATAATCGGAAATCCAGACCGGGATTTCCCTGCCCGTGGCCGGGTTGACGGCGTTTAGCCCCTTGAGCGGCACGCCTGTCTTTTCCTTGGTCAGCTCGCTGCGCTCAAAATCGCTCTTGCGCGCGGCTGCCTCACGGTAGGCCTGCACTTCCGCCCAGTTTTCAATGCGGTCCCGATACTTTTCAATATACGGATGCTCCGGCGACATAACCATGTACGTTGCGCCGAAAAGCGTATCGCAGCGGGTGGTGAACACGCGCAGTTTGTCTTCCGTGCCGGCGAGCGCAAAATCAACCTCCGCGCCCTCGCTCCTGCCGATCCAGTTGCGCTGCTGCGTTTTGACGCGCTCGATGAAATCCACGGTGTCAAGGTCGTCGATCAGGCGCTGGGCATAGGCTGTGATGCGCAGCATCCACTGGCTGCGCACCTTCTGCACAACCTCGCCGCCGCAGCGCTCGCAATGCCCGTCCACAACCTCCTCGTTTGCAAGGCCGACCTTGCAGGAGGTGCAGAAGTTGATCGGGATCTCCGCCTTATAGGCAAGGCCGTGCTCAAAGAGCTTCAGGAAGATCCACTGCGTCCATTTATAATAGCCGGGGTCGGTGGTGTTCACCTCGCGCGACCAGTCAAACGAGAAGCCGAGGCGCTTGAGCTGGCTGCGGAAGCGGGCGATGTTCTGCTCCGTGACCTTTGCGGGGTGAATGCCCGTTTTGATGGCGTAATTCTCCGTGGGCAGGCCAAACGCGTCATAGCCCATCGGGAAGAGGACGTTATAGCCCTCCATACGGCGCTTGCGGCAGATGATGTCGATTGCCGTGTTGCTCAGCGGGTGGCCGACGTGCAGCCCCTGCCCGGAGGGATACGGGAACTCGATGAGGCCGTAAAACTTCGGCTTGGAATGATCCTCGCTCGCCTCAAAGCAGCGCGCTTCCTCCCATTTCCTTTGCCATTTCGCCTCCACGGCGTCATGGTCATACCGTTGTGACATATGTTGCTTCCTCCAATTTATCTTCGCTTTTCAATAAAATAAAAAGCCGCCTCTTGCATCCAAGAGACGGCCATTGGCCGCGGTACCACTCCCGTTGGCGCAGGCGCGCCCACTCATGCCCCATAACGCAGGGATGCGCCGCGCCTACTCTTTGGTTCAGCGCCGGAGGCTCCGCGGCGAGCTTCGGGATTCCGCCCCGCTGCCTTGCACCGCCCGGCAGCTCTCTTTCGGTGGCCCATTCCCTACTGTTCCGCTTCTTCGCCCGAATATCATACCTGAGTAGCATAGCAAAACGGGCTTGAAAAGTCAAGGAAAATGGTGATTTTTTGTCCTCCCCGCACCCTATTTCATCGTTTTCATCCGCATTCCATTTCCTTCCTTGCCGGCCTTGGAAAGGATGCCGAGCGTGCCCAGGAACGCCATGAGCAGGCCAAGGGCTACGCTCCCCAGCACACTGGTGCGGACAGCGGCATCCTCCACAAGCATTGCCACAAACAGTTTCGGGATATCCACTGCCGTACAGCCGGAAATTCCGCCGTTATGGATGGCCTGTGCGATCGTTGCCGCATAACCGCCAAAGGTTCCCGCCAGAACGCCGATGAGGATCGCCGCAATGAGGATCCAGACCTTCCACTTTCCTATTTTGCCGCCCAAGCGCCCATATCCCTTTTCCGCAAGCCAACCGATCAAAAAGCCAATTACACCCGCAAAGTAACCGAAGTAGAGCACAGTCCCCCAAACAAGCGCGCCCAAAAGGCCGCCAAGCAACGCGCCCAAAAAGCCCTTACCATAGGAACCTGCCGCCTCCGTTTCCTGCTGTGCCTGTTCCGTGTCGGCCTCTCGCTGCATTTGCAGCGCGCACGTTTCATGCAGCGGCATCGCAACGCCGTTTATCGTATACCAATCTGCGCGCGCATTGGCGAGCGGTTGCCTGCAGCCGGTGCAAACCATCGCATCCGTTGCGGAATATTGCTTCAGCAGCGGGAAGAACCACTTCACGAACGCCTGAAGCAATTTCATCGTCCCGGGGTTATCCAAAAAGTCGATCAGGATGCCGTCCTGCGCAAACGTCATCTCCTGTATGCGGTATTCCTGCATCATGTTCCGGCCATCGAGCATCGCCTGCAGCGCCTCCTGCTTTTCCGGTTCTGGAAAGCGTGTGATGACCACGATACGCTTATAGCCCATGCCCTCCGAGAGCGTAACGGCATAGCCGGACAACGTGCCGTAAGCCACCCCCCGCGCCACCGTCATTTCATTTTCCTCCGCGTATTTCCGCAATCCGTAGCCGATCATGAAGCCTCTCCTTTTTCGCTTTGCAAATTGAAGATTAAGTTTCGCATTGGGGGAATGCTTTCCCTGTTTTTATAATAACACATTTGTGCTCATTTGGCAACATATGTGCTCATATAATTCCATTTTATCCTTTAGAGTTTTCTTAACCAAAAAAGGAGATGCTATTTTCATGTTGGATGCTGTAATCGTAGGGCGTGTCATTCAGGAATACCGGGAAAGCAAAGGACTTTCGCAGGAAGTGGTGAGCGGGTTCGCGGACATCGGGCGCACGCATTTAAGCGCTATCGAGCGCGGCGTGCGCAAGCCCACGCTTGAAACCTTCTTCAAGCTCAGCGAAGCCATGGACATCAAGCCGAGCGAACTGATGAAGCGCATCGAAACTGCACTAAAAGCGCCGTAAGCAGACGCCCGGCGATGTAGCAAAGCAAAAATCGGTAAGCGCTTATTCTTGCTCTGCGGCCGAGCCGCCCTCCGCCTCCCGCGTTTTATTCTTTTTCTTTTTGCGCAGCAGCACGAGCGCACGCACCGCGAATACCGCGCTGAGCAGGCCGCATCCGAACGTGACGGTGCGCATATCCCAATCAAAAAACATCGCAAGCACATTCAGCACGCCAGCCGCCGCACTGAAGATCAGCGCGCCCCAAATGCATTGGGCCGGCGTGGTTTCTTCGGCGGTTTCTCGGATATTCTTTTCATGCATTTCATCCATTTCGCTGCACCTCCGTTGAATTTATGCGTTTGTTTTTCTTTCATTTGATATTTCTTGAAGCAAAGGATTGTAATTAAAGGTTACCATATTATCCGGCGCGGCGTCAAACGCTATCTTTCCCCTCTCGGTTTACAGGAACGCATATCGTTTGAAACGTATCCCCATTGCACCCGCCCGCGCACAGTGCTATAATACCGCTCGTGTGCGTTTTTTGCACGGGAGGCGATTGGTATGGACCTTGTGGCTGCTGTTTCCCCAATGACCTGCGCGGCGCTTGTCGCCGTTGTGCTCGTGAAGCCCTCGGTGCGGGTCAAAGGGCACAACGTGAATATCTTCTGGGTTGTTCCGTTTCTCGGCGCTGCCGTTCTGATGCTTTGCGGTACGATCTCCCCGCGGGAGGTATTTGCAGGGCTTACCGCGCAAAGCAGCATCAACCCGCTTAAAATTCTCGTGCTGTTCCTTTCGATGACATTGATCTCCATCTTTTTGGATTGCGCAGGATTCTTCCGCCATTTGGCCATCGCCGTGTTGCAGCGCCAGAATGCAAACCAACTGCGGCTGTTCGTGCTGCTCTATGCGCTTGTATCCGTGCTGACGGTATTTACCTCCAACGACATCATCGTGCTCACGTTTACACCGTTCATCTGCTATTTCGCGCGGGATGCCAAAATTGACCCCATCCCTTACCTTATATGCGAATTTGTCGCCGCAAACACCTGGAGCATGGCGCTCATGATCGGCAACCCCACGAACATCTACCTTGCGACGGCGGCAAACGTTTCCTTCCTCGGATACACTGCTGTGATGCTGCTGCCCACGTTGTTTGCGGGCTTCGCCTCCTTCGGCATGCTGTACCTGCTGTTCCGCAGAAAGCTGCGCAGCGGACTTTCCCACTCCGCTTTGGAAAAAGCGCCGGAGGATCCCGTGCTCGTGCGGCTCGGGATCGTACATCTTGCGCTGTGCATCGTGCTGCTGGTTTTTTCTTCTTATTTAGACCTGCCGATGTGGCTCATCTGCTTCGCGTTCTTTTGCAGCCTGTTCCTGCTCTCGGGAGCCTACCTGCTGCGCCGCGGGCGCGGGCTTTCGTTGCTGCGCGATGCAATTCACGCCGCGCCGTGGGAGATCGTCCCCTTCATTCTTTCCATGTTCGTGCTGGTGCTTGCGCTCGATAAGTATGGCTTCACCCGCAGCATCGGCGCCTTCCTCGGCAGCGCGCACCCGGTTGCAAGCTATGGCGTGTCCTCCTTCCTTGCGGCAAACCTCATCAACAACATCCCCATGAGCGTGCTGTTCTCTTCGGTCGTTTCCGATCTGCCAAGCGCGGCGCACACCGCTGCGCTTTATGCTTCCGTGATCGGCTCCAACCTCGGCGCATTTTTCACGCCCCTCGGCGCGCTCGCGGGCATCATGTGGACAGGGATGCTCAAAAACCATGGTGTGAAGCTCGGCTTCGGCCGCTTCCTCCGCTATGGTGCTGCCGTTTCCATTCCGGCGCTCGCTGCGGCGCTTTTCGGCCTTGCGCTGGTGATCTGAACAGAATGACGCCAAAACATAAAACAGCCTTCCGGTTTTTGCCGGAAGGCTGTATTTTTGGTTTATACGACCAGATTCTGCGGCTTGCCTGCACGCCAGGCCGCAAGGTTTTCCGCGCAATAGCGGATCACGCGCTCCCGCGTTTCGCGCGGCGCCCAGCCCACATGCGGCGTGGCGACACAGCGCGGATGCGTAGCAAGCGGGTGATCTTTCCCGCAGGGCTCGGGCATAAATACGTCCGAGCCAACGGCATAAAGCTTGCCGGAATTGAGCGCGCGCACCACAGCCGCGTCATCCAAGATCGCACCGCGCGCCGTATTGATCAGGATCGCACCGTCCCGCATCCTTGCAATGGCCGCTTCGCCGATCATGCCGCGGCTTTCATCGTTCAGCGGGCAATGGATGCTGATGACGTCTGAACCTGCGTACAGTTCCTCCAATGAAACGAAATGCAGATGCTCGTTTTCAAGCGCCGCATCCGGGTGCCGCCGGTATGCAAGCACCTGCATGCCGAGCGCCTGCGCGATCCGCGCCATGTTTCCGCCGATGTCCCCAAGGCCGATGATGCCGATGGTCTTTCCCGCAAGCTCCATATGCGGGATCGCGGTCAACGCGCGGTCTGCCGTCTCCACCCAGCCGCATGTTTTCACGTAATGGTCGAACAGAGCCGTATTGCAGGCAATTTGCAGCAGCAGCGCCGCCGCCATCTGTGCCACGGCGTGCGTGCTGTATGCCGGAACGTTGCACACGGCGATTCCCCGTTCCTTTGCCGCTGCAATGTCAATCATGTTAAAGCCGGTTGCAAACGTGTTGATGAACCGCAAATCCGGGCAGGCATCCATCGCCGCCGCATCGATGTTGCAGCGGTTGACAAACACCGCTTCAGCGTTGCCGATATGGTCGGTCAGTTCCTGGGGTTCCGTGCTTTCGTACAGCACGAATTCGCCCTGCCCTGCAATTGGCTCCCAGGAAATGTCCCCGGGGTTGACGAGAAATCCATCCAGCACTGCAATCTTCATCCGTATATGCTCCATTCTTTGTTTTGGGGTATTGTAACACATTTCATCCCTGCTGTCGCGCGCCATCTGCCAACGCTTCCGTTTCCTGTTCGATCAGCTGTACCAACACATGCGGCGGCATACCGAAGGCGTTTGCAATGCGCCATACGGTTTCAAAATTGGCCTGCTTGCTGCCGCTTTCAATCATCGTAAGGTGACTCCGCGCCAATCCGGCCAGGCCACTGAAGACTTCCTGAGAAAGTTTTCTCTCTTTTCTGAGCCTACGCACAACACGTCCTGCCGCAAGCCTGTTGAATTCTATCATCGCAGACAACTCCTTTGCCTAAGTTTATGAAATAGTCTTTTCATATTTGTCTGCGTAGATAGACATCATTCAAATTCCATGCTATACTGAAGAAAGATCCCTATTTTGCCGAAAGGAGCCTTCCCATGTCGAACATGACCAACGCGCCCGAACAATTTGCAGCAGCCGTCTGCCCGCAATGTGGAGGACAACTCAAAGTCGAACCCGGCCAAAAGTTTGTGGAATGTCCATATTGCCACACCATCAGCCGTACCGTTGACGTGCATTATCACCAGCACCAGAATACAAACTACAGTTTCAGCGGTAGCAACACAACAGTCCAGTTCAATGCAGGGCAAGATTTGGAAACGCTCGTAAAAAACGCGGAAACACACATAAAGCTAGGCAACTATGATAACGCAGAAAAACTCTATAAAAAAATCACTGAGGAGTACCCGCAGGATTATCGCGGCTGGTGGGGATTGGTGCTGAGCAGCACCGAAAACCTGAGCAGTTCTGAGCATCCGCATTGGGAAATTATAAATTCATACTGGAAATCCGTCAATGCGACTGCGCCGCAAAAAATCAAAGAGCAATTACGCATTCAACTTAATGAATACGAGTATGCATGTTCTCATTATCGTTGGTGGAATAAGATCCGCACGTCTTTACGAAATGAACTTAACGGCTTGACATCCCGTCAAGCAAATATTGAAAGGGGTAAAACCAAAGATGTTTTTAAGGCAATCGGGTTCGGTCTTATGCTTGTTATAGCACTGCTCTTTCTCGGGACGGAGTTGCTTCCGGTCGGAATTATTCTGACTGTTGTTTCCGTTTACAAGCTTTTCATTAAATTTGATAAATATGGAAAGCGTACCTGCATTGGGAGAATCCTAAGTGATATGGATGCAATCGAGTCCTGTAAAAACGAAATCAGTCAGCTCAGGCAAAGGATCACGCAGGAAGATTCCAAATACCGCCGGCCGCCCTCCATACCAAGGTAAGGCGTTCGGATTGCCGCAAAGGACTGCGGTTTGTGGCAATCCCCCGTCAGCACCTCCGGTGCTGCCATTCCCCCTTTGTAAAGGGGGCTTTGCATGTTGTAACCAAAAGGCCCCTTTTGAAAGGAGCTGTCCGCGCAGCGGACTGTGGATTGTCCTTTTTCTCCGTAAACGCTGTTGTTTGCAACAATCCCCCGTCAGCGGTGCGGAAACTCAAAAGAGCTGCTGCAGAGGATTTCATTCTGCAACAGCCCTGCTGGGGTTCTTATCCGATTGCCAGTTATTTATCCGCCTGCGCCATGTACTGGATCAAATCCAGCACCTTGCAGGAATAGCCCCACTCGTTGTCATACCAGGCAATGAGTTTCACAAAATCGCTGTCCAGCATGATGCCCGCGTTTTCATCGAAGATGCAGGTGTGGCTCTCACCCTTCATGTCGGTGGATACGACCTCGTCCTTCGTGAAGGTGACGATGCCCTTCATCGTGGTGCGGGAGGCCTCCTCGATCCTAGCGCAAATCTCCGTGTACGTTGTCGGGCGGCTGAGGCGCGCCGTCAGGTCAACGACGGAAACGTCGTTCGTCGGCACGCGGAAGCTCATGCCCGTGAGCTTCCCCTTGAGCTCCGGCATCACAAGCCCAACCGCCTTGGCTGCGCCGGTGGTGGAAGGGATGATGTTGTTGAACACGGAGCGGCCGGTGCGGTAGTCGCGCCCGGCACGGTTGTCGACCGGCTTCTGCTTGGAGGTTGCAGAATGGATGGTGGACATCAGCCCCTGCGTGATGCCGAAATTGTCGTGGATGATCTTCGCAAGGGGCGCAAGGCAGTTGGTTGTGCAGCTTGCGTTGGAAACCACGTTATGCTTCGGGTCATATTCGGTGTGGTTCACGCCCATCACATAGGTCGGCGTTTCGGTATCCTTCGCCGGTGCGGAAAGAACGACCTTCTTCGCGCCATGCACAAGGTGGCCGGAGGCAAGCTCCGTGGTATTGAATTGGCCGGTGGATTCCACGATGTATTCCGCACCGCAGGCGTCCCAGGGGATGTCCGCAACATTGCTTTCACCAAACACAGCCACCTCATGCCCGTTGATGCGGATGCCATTCCCGCTTTCTTCGATTTCGCCCGGGAACCGCCCGAAAACGGAATCATACTTCATCAGGTAGACCATGTAATCCAGATCTGCCTTGCGCAGATTGATCCCACAAAGTTCAATTTCATCCGACCGCTCCGCCGCGATGCGCAAAACCGTTCTCCCGATGCGGCCAAATCCGTTGATGCCAACCTTGACAGCCATGCCTGCATATCCTCCCGATTGACTTATATTTTTCATAGTTCAGGAGGATATCCTATCCTCCTCAAGTCGGGATTATAGCATAATAAATGCTTATGTCAACACCGTTTTCTAAAATTATCGCTTATGATATTTTTTTAACACAGCCATTTGGGTGGAATTCTGTTTGTGCAATGCATAACAAAAAGCGGGAGCTTGCAAGCTGCAGGTTCCCGCACGTCTATGTTTAAACTGTATAATAATTCGTTTCTCCGATGCTACTCCGCATCCACCTTTGCCATATGGGCAATGAGGTCAAGCACCTTGTTGGAATAGCCCCATTCGTTGTCATACCAGGCGACGAGCTTTACAAAATGCTCGTTCAGGCTGATACCTGCACCCGCATCGAAAATGGAGGTGCGGGGATCGGTGTAAAAGTCGGAAGAAACAACGGAATCCTCCGTGTAGCCGATGATGCCCTTCCATTCCGGGGATTCGGAAGCCGCCTTCATCACGGCCTTGATTTCATCATAGCTTGCGCCCTTCTCAAGGCGGCAGGTCAAATCCACAACGGAAACATCCGGCGTGGGCACGCGCAGGCTCATGCCGGTCAGCTTGCCGTCGAGGGACGGAATGACCTTGCCCACAGCCTTTGCAGCACCGGTAGAGCTCGGGATAATGTTGTGCGCCGCCGCGCGGCCGCCGCGCCAATCCTTCTTGGATGGGCCGTCAACGGTCTTCTGTGTTGCAGTGATGGAATGCACCGTTGTCATCAGGCCCTCGACGATGCCGAAGTTGTCGTGAATGACCTTGGCAAGCGGCGCAAGGCAGTTGGTTGTGCAGCTTGCGTTGGAGACAACGTTCATGTCCTTCGTGTACGCGTTTTGGTTCACGCCCATCACAAACATCGGCGCATCGGAGGAAGGTGCGGAAATGATGACCTTCTTCGCGCCGCCCTTAAAGTGTTGGGAGGACTTTTCGGTGGTGGTGTTAATGCCGGTGGATTCCACGATGTATTCCGCGCCGCACGCGTGCCACGGGATATCGCACGCGTTCATGATCGCATAGACCGCAATTTCTTTTCCATTCACAACAAGCTTGCCGTCCCGCGCTTCCACTTCGCCGCGGAACGCGCCGTGCACGGTATCGTACTTGGTCATATAGACCATATAGTCCAGGTCGATAAAAGGATCGTTAATGCCCACAATGTCGATTTCCGGGTTGTCTGCCGCCGCGCGCAGCACCAGGCGGCCAATCCGGCCGAAGCCGTTGATGCCAACTTTAATTGTCATTTTCTCGTTCCTCCTAAAAATTATGATAAACCATTTAAAATCTATGCAAAGTCCGCGGCTCTGCCGCGGGCTCCGTCACCTGCATTTCCTTCTTAATATTAAACAGAACACAGGAAATATGCAACGCATTTTTCCTCATCCTGCATTTTTCCTATAATTGGGAAGAAGCCTATAAGCGATCGTTATATAAAAAACAAACAAAGTCGGGCGTTTCCCCTTTCAGAAAGCGCCCGATCCGTTTACTTCAGATTCTCAGGGTTCAGCGCGGAAAGCTCCGGCAGCACAAAGCGGCCGTCCCTGCGGACGAGCACGCCGTCGAAATACATCTCTCCGCCGCCGTATTCCGGCGTTTGGATGCACACGAGATCCCAATGGATGCCGGAGCGGTTGCCGTTGTCGCAATCGTCATAGCAACGGCCGGGCGTGAAGTGAAAGCTGCCCGCGATCTTCTCGTCAAAAAGCGTGTCCTTCATGGGCGCTGTGATGTACGGGTTCACGCCAATTGCGAATTCGCCCACACTGCGCGCGCCTTCATCGCGGTCAAAAATCTTATTGATGCGCTCTGTGTCGTTTGCGCCCGCCTTCACGATGCGCCCGTTTTCAAACGTGAGCACAATGTTTTCAAACGTGAAGCCTTCAAACACCGACGGCGTATTGTAGGAGAGCACGCCGTTGATGCTGCCCTGCACCGGCGCGGTAAAGATTTCGCCATCCGGGATATTGCATTCGCCCGCGCACTTGATCGCCGGCAGGCCTTTGATGGAAAAGGAAAGGTCTGTCCCCGGCCCCACGATGCGCACCATGTCCGTTTTTTCCATCAGCGCTTTGAGCGGGTCCATTGCGCGGTCCATTTTGGAATAGTCTAGATTGCAGACGTTGAAGTAGTAATCCTCAAACGCTTCGGTGGACAGATTCGCCATCTGCGCCATGCCGGGCGAAGGATAGCGCATCACGCACCACTTCGTTTTCGGCACGCGGATCTCGCTGTGCACAGGGTTGGAATAGCGGCGGCTCATGCGTTCGCGCTGCGCCGTGGGCACATCGCTCATCTCGGCGTTGTTGTTGCCGCCGCGGATGCCGATGTAAGCCTGCATGTTTTCCATCAGTTCCTTGTCCACACGCGCCATCAGGTCAAGCTGTGCATCCGCAGCGCCCATTGCAATCGCGCGCTGCACGGCGTTGTCCCGCCGCCAAACGAACGGGTTTGCCCCCGCAGCGTACGTTTCGCAGATGAGCGCAAGCAAAAGTGCGTCGCAATCGCCATAGGTTTCAATGAGCACGTTTTCGCCCCTCTGTACGTTGCAGGAGAAGCCGATCAGGTTTCTCGCCAGGGTTTCGATACGCGGGTCCGTCATATGCAAATCACTCCCTTTGTGTATTGATGCTTTCGGCAAGGATGTAAAGCGGGCGGCCCTTGAGTTCATCATACATACGGTTCATGTACGCGCCCTGCACGCCAAGGGCAACGAGGACCGCGCCGTTGAGCAGCGCAAGGCCGCACACCGCCCAAAGCCAGGGCGCACAGCCGACGGTCGCCGCGCATATGATGAGCGCGACAAAGCCTGCTAGCGAAAGAGCGCACACCGCGCCGCCCAGCCAGCCCACAAGCGTAAGCGGCCTGTCCGAAAAGCCGATGATTCCGTCAAAGGCGAGTTTGAGCATCTTTTTGAGGGTGTACTTCGTGCTGCCCGCATAGCGCTCGTGGCGCACATACTCCACCGGCACCGCCGTAAAGCCCATCCAACCGCTCATGCCGCGCAGGAAGCGGTTATGTTCCCGCATGCGCAGGAACACATCCGCCACCTTGCGATCCAGCAGGCGGAAATCCCCCGTGTCAAGCGGGATCGGATATGCGCTCATGGCGCTGAGCAGCCGGTAATAGCAAAATGCGGTGAACTTTTTGAAAATGGTTTCCCCCTCGCGCTTCAGGCGCTTGCCGTACGCGATGTCCGCGCCGCTCTCCCATGCCTTCACAAGCTCCGCGATGATCTCCGGCGGATCCTGCAAATCCACATCGATGATCACAAGCGCATCGCCGCGCGCCGCATCCATGCCGGCCGTGACGGCAAGCTGATGGCCGAAGTTGCGGGAGAAGGAAAGCACCCTCACCTGCGGGTTTTCCGCCGCGATGCTGCGCAGATGCGCCATGGTGGTATCCCGGCTGCCATCGTTGACATAAATAATCTCATATTCATAGGGAAGCGCGCGCATTGCCGCGTCCATGCGCGCAAAGGAAACGTCGATCACGTCCTCCTCGTTGAACACGGGGACGATCAGGGAAAGAAGCTTTCTCATGGTATGAAATTCCTTTCGGCAGATGGATTCTGCTTTCTGTACTGTTCCTATTGGTAATTATACCCGCTTTCCCTCCATATCACAATCAGCTTAGCAAAATATGCCGCCCCAGTGTTGAAACCCGGGGCAAACGCGGTATAATAAAGTCAGATATGTGTGCGGCAGCGCAGAGGCCGAATTATTTTTAAAGGAGAGTATTATATGCCACTTGTCACCAGCACCGAAATGTTCAAAAAAGCGTATGAGGGCGGTTATGCCATCGGCGCGTTCAACGTCAACAACATGGAGATCGTTCAGGGCATCACCGAGGCGGCGAAGGAGCTCAACGCACCGCTGATCCTTCAGGTTTCCGCCGGCGCGCGCAAGTACGCCAACCATACTTATCTGATGAAGCTCGTGGAGGCGGCGGTCATTGAGACAGGCCTGCCCATCTGCCTGCATCTTGACCACGGCGACGGGTTTGACATCTGCAAGAGTTGCATCGACGGCGGCTTCACCTCCGTGATGATCGACGGCAGCCACCATTCTTACGAAGAAAACGTTGCGCTCACCAAAAAGGTGGTTGAATATGCGCACGACCACGGCGTGGTTGTGGAGGGCGAGCTCGGACGGCTTGAAGGCGTTGAGGATGAGGTCAAGGTGGCGGCCGGCGAAGGCAGCTACACCGACCCCGATCAGGTTTATGATTTCGTGACCCGCACGGGCGTGGATTCGCTCGCAATCGCCATCGGCACAAGCCACGGTGCGTATAAGTTCAAGCCCGGCACGAAGCCGCAGCTTCGCTTCGATATTCTCGAAGAGGTACAGAAGCGCCTGCCCGGTTTCCCGATCGTGCTTCACGGCGCAAGCAGCGTTATCCCGGAATTTGTGGAGATGATCAACGCCTACGGCGGCAACATGCCGGACGCAATCGGCGTGCCGGAGGATATGCTCCGCCAGGCTGCGGCGATGGCCGTCTGCAAGATCAACATCGATTCCGACCTGCGCCTTGCGATGACCGGTACCATCCGCAAATACCTTGCGGAAAATCCGAGCCATTTCGACCCGCGCCAGTACCTCAAGCCCGCACGCGAGGCCATCAAGCAGATGGTCGCCCACAAAATTGTGGATGTGCTCGGCTGCAACGGCAAAGCATAAGCGAGAGGGAGCCATGAACGAATTTGAAAACGTCGTGACACTGACCGACGAGGACGGCGTTGAGGTTGATTTTGAGATTTTGGATGTCGTGCCTTACGAAGACGGGCAATATGCAGTGCTGCTGCCCGTGGACGATGAATCGGACGTAGTGGATGCGGTGATCCTTGAAGTGCTCGCCTCCGGCGAGGAAGACGAGGAGGATATGCTTCAGGGCGTGGATGACCCGGCCGTTCTTGACGCAGTGTTCGGCCTGTTCATTGAACGCAACAAAGACGAGTTCAACTTTGAGCAGTAACGGGATGTGGGGGTGCGCAAGCGCCCCCATGTTTTATCATTTTTCAAATCAGGAACTGTGGTAATATATCATCAAACGCATATGGCACGGTTTGCGCTGCGCCATGCTCTTCACCGCTTTTTTGCGGGCGGGTAAGCTTCGTTTCATCCGTCATGCCAAGCAAATAATCCGCCGGAACGCCATAATACTGCGCCAGTGCGATAAGAATTTCCGTCGGGATATCACTCCATGCGTTTTCGCAGCCGCTGTATGTGCTGCGCGCAATGCGGAGATATTCCGCAACTTCGTGCTGCTTCAGGTCGTGGTCTTCCCGCAATGCTTTTATCCGCTCATATTTCAAAAATATATTATGGATTGATGCCGCGCCCATTGTCAACCGCCGCGAACCTCAAGGTTGACATTCCCCGCCGGAATGGCCTATAATACATCCTGTTCATCGGAGGGTGAACCATTCGTTTGAAATGGGAACCGGATAAGATGCTGGCTGGAACGCCTGCTCTTAGCCGGTTTTTTAAGCTTCGGAATCAAAGGAGGTCCGACAATGATAAGGGAGCAAAACTTTTCAAAGGGACCGATTTTCGGGCCGCTCGTGCGCTTTGCGCTGCCGATTTTGCTGGCGCTGTTTTTGCAGACGATGTACGGCGCAGTGGACATGATGGTGGTTGGCCAGTTCGCCACTGCGGCGGATGTTTCCGCCGTTTCCACCGCAAGCTGGCTGATGCAGCTTGTGACGTCGCTTGTAGTCGGCATCGCAGTCGGCACAACGGTGCTGCTCGGGCGCAAGCTCGGGGAAGGGAACGCAGCGGAATCCGGGAAGATCGTCGGCGCAAGCATCGCGCTGTTTGGGTTCCTTGGCATTGCCCTCACAGTCGCGATGGAGCTGCTTGCCGTGCCGCTTGTAAAGCTCATGCAAACCCCGCCGGAAGCCGTGGGCGCGGCCGTAGCGTATATGCGCATCTGCTCCGCAGGAACGGTCTTCATCGTGGCCTATAACGTGCTCGGCAGCGTGTTCCGAGGCATCGGCAACTCCCGCATCCCCCTGATGGCTGTGGCGTTTGCGTGCGTGTTCAACATCGCAGGGGATTACCTGCTCGTGGGCGTGTTCAAGATGGCGGCTGCGGGCGCAGCCATTGCAACCGTTGCGGCGCAGGCGCTCAGCGTCCTGCTTTCCCTCCTTATCATCCGAAGGCAGAAGCTGCCTTTTGCGTTGTGCAAAAGCGATGTAAAGGCGGACCCAGCCCGCATGGGCGCAGTGCTCAGGCTCGGCTTCCCTATCGCGCTGCAGGATGTGCTCGTGGGCATCTCCTTCCTCGCCATTACCGCCATCGTAAACACGCTTGGCGTAACCATCTCCGCGGGCGTAGGCGTTGCGGAAAAGCTCTGCGGCTTCATCATGCTTGTCCCCTCCGCATTCAGCCAGGCCATGTCCGCGTTCGTGGCGCAGAACATGGGCGCAAAGGAACCCGGGCGCGCCAGGCGCGGCCTTGTTTACGGCATTGCGGCCTCGCTCGCCGTGGGCGTTGTAATGGGCTATTTCACGTTTTTCCATGGCGACCTGCTCGCCGGCATTTTCGTTTCCGGCAAGGACCCGGCCGTGATTGCCGCCGCTGCAGAATACCTGAAAGCGTATGCGATCGACTGCCTGTTCGTATCCTTCCTGTTTTGCCTTATCGGTTATTTCAACGGCTGCGGCAAAACCACGTTTGTGATGCTGCAAGGCATCATCGGCGCGTTCGGCGTGCGCGTACCCGTTTCCTTCTTTATGAGCAAGCGTTCCCCCGTTTCGCTCTTTCACATCGGCCTTGCAACCCCATGTTCCTCCGTCGTGCAGATTTTGCTCTGCGGAGCGTACTTTCTGCTGCTTGCCCACGCCGCAAAGCAGGATACCTGGGACATGGAAAAAAGACAATCCGCTTGAAAGAAGCATGCCATGCAATGCCGCATCATGACGGAAGCGGAGCAGGCTCGTTTGCGCGGCAAGGCCCGCAGGGCGGCCAAGCCGCCTTGCGGGCCTTAAAGTTTCGGCCTTCTGCCGGGCCGTTTTTTTGTTTTGCTTATTCCGCCTTCCATGCGGGAATGTCCGCAAGAGCAAGGGAGATCTCCCGCATGGCGCGCTCCGCCTCCGGCACATCCGTGTTGTTCGTCGCAAAGCAGATTACAAACGGCTCCCGCGCATAGACGATACCCACATCATTGGTGATGCCGTCATCCTCGCCCGTCTTGTGCGCAACATCCACCTCGCCCCGCAGGTAGCCGGGGATCTTATGGTTGATCTGCTGCTCAAGCAGCGTATCCTCGATGCATTTGGAAACCGTCTCATTCACGAACGAATGACGGTAAACACGCTCGAGCAGGCAGCCCATCTCCCGCGGGACGATCTTGTTCTGCTTGCCCTGCGCACCTGCGGCGCTGTCAAACAGCAGCCGCTCAATGTGCGTTTTTTCAAGGCCGATCTCCCGGAATTCCCGGTTGAACGTTTCGATGCCGAAATGCCGCATGATCATATTGGTCGCCATGTTGTCGCTGATGGTGATCATCAGGCCGCAGAGCGTCTTGAGGCGCACGGAAGGCTCGTCCTCGAAGAACCACAGCGCGCCGCAGGGCGGCACGCGCTCTTCATTGTGCGCAACGAGCCTGTCTTCCCAGGATGCCTTTCCTTCTGCAACAAACTTTGCAACCACGGCGAACATGGGCAGCTTGATGACGCTTGCCGCCTGGAACATTTCGTTCTCGTTGCGGCCAAGCTCTTCCCCCGTAGTAAGGTCTTTAAAATAGAACCCGACGTCGCCGGGCACGCGGCTAAGCCGCCCCAGAATATAGTCTTTGTCCAATTTCCGTGCCATTGTTCTCCTCCTTCGGCCTACGTATTGCATTCCATCCGCCTGCGCGCTTCGCTTGCAGGGCAGGATTGTGCCAATTCATTATATCACACACGGCGCATAACTGCTTGCCGCAAGCGTAGCTTAAAAAAGAATTTGTTGCGCGCACCGCCCGATCCCCGAAGGATTTACAATCTTTTCAGTTGAATTGCCCCACTGCTTGTGATACTGTGAATGTATCTCACCGTTTTTTGCTTTGGAGGTGAATTTCCATGAAGAAATACAGACTTCTTGCCGCTCTGCTTGCGGCGCTTCTTTTTTCGGCAGCCGGCTGCGGCGGGCCTGTAAACGCGCCCGGTGCGACGGACAAGCCCGGTGCGGAAACGCCCGGCGCGGAGGCATCCGGCGCGGAGGCGCCCGGTGAAACGCCGGAGTCTGCGGACATCCGGTATGGCTCCCGGACAAACACCGTCTATTTCCCGGAAGGCGCGGGCGATGCGGATGCGGACTATATCCTCACTTACACCCTGCCCGTGTTCATGCCCGAGGAGCTCAACTGTGCAGCGCTCAACGCGGCGCTTGCGCTGTATGAAGAGGAACTGACCGAACGCGTGCGCACAGAGCGCCTCCCGCTTGCCGACCGTGCGGAGGGCGAACCCGCCCCTTGCACAACCGTGGAGTTTGCTGCTTCCTCCGCAGCAGGCTATTGGAGCATTCGCCTGTTCGAGACCGTCTCCTATGGTGCAGAGCGCGAAACAATCCCGTTCGTGCTCGTGTTGGATGCTGCGGGCAGCGAGCAAAGCTTTGCTGCGGTGTCCGGGCAATATGAGCCGGATGCACTCGTGGCGCAGCAGATTTACAATGCGATCGATCTCGATCCCGACGCCTATTTCGGAGACGTAACACCAGAGGATGTACGCCTTGCGCTTGACCTCATGAACGGTTTTGCGGTAACGCAGACCGGATACGAGGTTTTCATTCCGGCGGGCGTGCTCGCACCCGAAGCGGCCGGTACGCTCACATTTTCCATTCCCCGCGCAGCTCTTTATCCGGATTGCGTGGGAGAAGCGATCTCCGTTTCGGAATATGAAACCCTGCTGCCGGCGTTTGAAGCGATTGCGGCAGCCTGTGCTCCGAATTACGAAGGTTTTTCGGATGGTTCCCCTTCCGCATATGCTGCAAGCGCGTTTCTGACGCACATGCTCACCACGGGGAACGAAAGCACAGCCTGGCTTGATGTGCCCGCAGAATCCTATGAAGCATCCTTTGCGGAGTATTTTTCCGGCGCATTCCCCATGGATATTCCCGAATGGGGCGACGGCACACTCCTTCTCGATGGCGTATACTGCGTTCCTGTGCACCCGCGCGCGGCATATGCGCTGCGCGTGGATGAAGCCGTGCGCACGAAGGATTCGCTGATCGTTTATGGTATGCTTCTGTACGGCCTGCCCGGCACGGAGGGGGCAGGAGAACTTGCCGCGCTCGTGCTTACGCTCGCCCCGGCGGATACAGCGCCGCTCGGGTTCCACTTTGTTTCCGCAGAGCTTGCCTGAGGAAAGCCCTGCGAGGCTGTCGATCAAGTGGCAGCGCCACTTGATCGAGGATTTCATGGCGCGACCAGCGCTCCGTGCAAAGAAAGCCTTGCACGGCAAGGCTTTTCGCTCGCGCCGCACCTGTCGCCGCTCGCGATTGCAAGTCAAGGGCTGCGGCCCTTGACAATCCCGGAGAGACTTTTTCGACAGTCTAGCAGAGCTTTCCAGGGCTTTCCTGAAGAAAGCCCTGCTCCGCATACCGTTTGTAAACATTCTTCTTCCGCCCCGCCTTTTTTCTTTCGGCTGATGACATCGCCGCCGGGTTGTAGTAAACTATTATAGAAATTACGACGCTTTTTTCAAGGAGGCTTGAATTTGAAATACCTTCGCTTTTTTTCCGCGTTGCTTGCATGCCTGCTCATGCTCTCCATGGGCGCATGCGCGCCGCGTGAGGCCGTCGCTGCCGGCGACGGCGTGATCGACATCATTGACGTTCCGGAGGAAACAGCCGGCCAGAACGCGGCTCTGCCCTCCCCTTCCGCCACACTTACTCCGATTATCCTCGGCACGCCTTCCGGAGCGAATCCATCCGTACCCATGCCCACGGAAACGCCTGCGTTCACAGCCGCGCCCACGCAAACTATGCCGCCTGTGCAAACCAGTGCGCCGGAAAAGACCGAGGCTCCTGCACAAACGGAGGCTCCTGTGCAGACGCAGGCGCCTTCTGAAACGCCCGCTCCGTCCGCAGGGGATGATTTGCCCTATTATCTTTATGTAGAAAAGGGCTCCTACACCCTCACGATCTATAAAAAAGGTGCGGATGGCGCGTATTCCGAAGTATATAAGACCTATCGCATCGCCCATGGCGGCAACAAAACGCCCGCCGGCACCTTCACTTTGAGCGGCGATCGCGAGCGTTGGCACGAATTCCCGGACGGCGGCTTCGTGCAGTTCGCCACGCGTTATCACAACCGGCTTTATGTCCATTCCCCGCTCTACGGGGAGGAAAACAACGGCTATATGTGGCCCAAGTATTATGACGGCGAGCTCGGCATCGGCAAGTCTTCCACGGGCGGCTGCCTCCGAATGGTCACTGAGGCCGCGCGCTTCATCTACGAAAACTGCCCGGAAGGCACGGTGCTTGAAATCGTAAACGGATCGCCCAAAGGCACCACAAGCGATGAGGTGCCCAGCCGCAACGGCAAACGCTACGACCCAACGGATGTTGAAGCGGGGGATTGATCGCCCCTTCCCCCTGCAACCCAAATTGTGAAAGGAGGTTCCGCCATGCGCTTATCCGCGCTGCTTCTTGCGCTCCTGCTGTTCTGCACGGCCTGCACGCCGGGCATCCAAATGCCCTCTGGCCCTGCCGGCACAGAGGCGATCGACCTGACGCCGGCGCCGGTGGAACCTCAGGAAACACCCGTGCCCACGGAAACGCCTACGCCGACCGCATCCCCGGTGCCAGCGCCACCGCCGCCGCCCGGGCCGCTTTACAAGGTCCGCGTCAGCACGGTTAATGTGCGTTCTTCCCCTTCCACAGCGGACAGCGGAAACATCCTCGGCCAACTTCTATATGAAGAAACCGCATACTACCTCGGCACAGAGGGCGAATTCAGCCGCGTGCAGCTTATGGACGGCACAGAGGCATATTGTTACACAGAATACCTCGTGCCGGAAGAAACGGTGCTTTATGCCTATGTCCCGCCTGAAACCGGACAAAAAATTGACATCTCGACCGGGCTTCCTGCATATGAGGCAGATGGCATTACGCCCATTATGGTCAAAAATGAGTTGGTGGATCTCAAACTGTACCTGCCGGATGCGCAGTATGAACAGCTTTTCAACACGGAAAGCAACGTTACAGGCGAACCGCTCTACGGCCGCTCCATTGCGCTTTTGCAGCGCGATACGGCAAAAAAGCTTGTGAAGGCCTATGAGCGCTTCAAAGCCGATGGCTATACGCTTAAAATTTACGATGCCTACCGCCCCCTTTCCGTACAGCGGCGGCTTTTTGAAATCGTTCAGAACAAGCACTGGATCGCAGATCCTTCCACCACCGCTTCCAACCACAACCGCGGCTGTGCGGTGGATATTGCGCTGATTGATGATGCGACCGGCCTTGTGCTTGAATTTCCCACCCCCATGCATACGTTTACCGAGGAAGCCGCACGCACCTGCAAAACCTGGACGGAGGAGCAGGCCGCCAATGTTGAATACATGACCGGCGTGATGAGCGAATGCGGTTTCAACTCCATCAAAAGCGAATGGTGGCATTTTTCCGACACCAACAGCAAAAAGTTTATGACCACGGATATCGACCTTTCGCGCGTCACAATGCTGCCGCTCGAACAGCTGCCCGAAAACGGCCGCTGAATCTTCCATCATCACAAAGGAGGTTTCAACCCTATGAAACTGCAAAAAAGCCTCTCCCTTTCCGTTGCTGTGCTGCTGATGCTCTGCGTTGTGGCGGCCTGCGGCTCCCCGGCTCCCGCTGCGCCCACCGGCGCGTTTTCCGAAAAGGACCTTGGCGTTGAGATCGGCGGCAAAGTGTATTATCTGCGCGAGGACAGCGCCGCCCTGCTTGCCGCGCTCGGCGATGGATTTGAATATTCCGAAATGGTAAGCTGCGTCTATGACGGCAAGGACAAAACCTATACTTATCCCGGCATCACCGTGAACACCGTGCCGGTAGGCGGCAAGGATGTCATCGAGATGATTACCCTCACGGACGGCACCTACGCCACGCTGCGCGGCGCAAAGGTGGGCGATGCGCTTTCCTCCGTTACAGAGCTTTACGGCGCGGATTATTTTGACGACGGCTATCTCACCTATTCCATCTCAAACGACCCGGAGGACATTCAATCCGAGCGGATTCAGTTTGAACCCCTGGGCGATACAGTCGGCACGATCTACATCTATTCCCCCAGCTATTGATTGCAAACGGAGTGAGCCATGGTTTTCAGCTCCCCTACGTTCTTTTTTCTGTTCCTGCCGGCAGCGTTTCTCGTAAATCTGCTGTTTCGGCGCAGCATCCGTTGGAGCAACGCGCTCCTTCTTGTTGCCTCGCTGCTGTTTTATGCATGGGGCGAGCCCGTTTACGTGCTGCTGATGATTTTTACCACGCTCGTAAACTATGCCGCAGCCCTTTTCATGGAACGCTTCCCCGCGCAAAGACGTTTCTGGTGCGGCGCAGCCGTAGTCTGGAGCCTTGGCACGCTCGTCTTTTTCAAGTATACGGATTTTCTTATTGAAAGCGTAAACGGGGCGCTCGGGCTTTCCCTCCCGCTCCCCGGCATCGCGCTGCCCATCGGCATCTCGTTCTTCACGTTTCAGGCCATGAGCTACGTGCTCGACGTATATCGCGGGGACGCGCGGCTTTCCAAAAACTATTTTGACGTGCTGCTTTACATCTCGCTGTTTCCCCAGCTCATCGCCGGGCCCATCGTAAAATATCACGATGTGGACCAACAGCTTCACGCGCGCACCATCACAATAGAAAAGACGGCGGCGGGCTTCCGCCGTTTCTGTTTCGGCCTTGCCAAGAAGGTGCTTATCGCCAACACGCTCGCCATGACGGCGGATGCGGTTTACGCGCTTCCCATGGGGTCCGTGACCGCCCCCACGGCATGGCTCGGCGCTGTCGCATATCTTTTTCAAATTTACTTTGATTTTTCCGGGTATTCGGACATGGCCATCGGCCTCGGGCAAGCCTTCGGCTTTACGTTCAAGGAAAACTTCAATTATCCTTACATCGCACAAACCATGCAGGAGTTTTGGCGCAGATGGCACATCTCGCTTTCCACCTGGTTCCGCGAATATGTGTATATCCCGCTCGGCGGGAACCGCAAGGGCAGGCTCCGCACGGGGCTTAATAAACTCACAGTGTTCCTTCTGACCGGCCTTTGGCACGGCGCAAGCTGGAACTTCGCGGTGTGGGGGCTTTATCACGGCAGCTTTCTGATGCTGGAGTCCTACGGCGCGCTCAAGCCTGCAAAGTGGCCGCGCGCACTCCGGCATGCGTATACCCTTCTTGCGGTCACGGTGGGCTTCGTGTTCTTCCGTGCGGAAACCATGGAGCATGCGCTCACCCTCATCGGGTGCATGTTCACGGCCTGGAGCCTTTCTCCCGCTGCGCTTGCGGAGCTTTCCGCGCTTGTATCGCCGCTTTGCCTCGTGGCGCTCGCCGTTGCAGCCTTCGCCTGCACGCCTGTTCTGCACCGCTTTGGGGAACGCCTCTTTGCGCGCCGGCCTGCTGCGGAATGCGCCGTTTATATTGCGGCGCTGCTGCTTGCGGTGCTTTGCGCCCTCTGCCTTTCCACAGCCGCCTACAACCCGTTCATTTATTTCCGCTTTTAAGGAGGGACGCTTATGAAGAAACCGTTCTACCTCGCCTTCATTGCGGCGTTCCTCGCCGTATGCCTGCTGCCCACGGCAGCGCTTCTTTGCGGCTACGAAGCCGAAAACCGCGAAAACAGGCCGCTTGCCCGGCTCACCTCCCTTTGGGGGCGGGATGGGCTGAACCTTTCCTTCCCCGTGGAGTTCGATGCATATTTCGAGGATCACTTCGGCTTCCGGGAGGAGATGGTCACAGCCTTTCACGGGCTTACAATGGCGCTCTTCGGGGATACGCTCAATGAGAAGGTCATCGTCGGCAAAAACGACATGCTGTTTTATTCCGAGACGCTGGATGATTATCTTGGGCGCAACCTGCTTTCAGAGGAGGAAATCGCCCGCATCGCCGCATGCCTCGGCATTGAGCAGGCTTGGTGCAAAGCGCGGGGGATTTCCTTCACCTTCTCCATCGCTCCCAACAAAAACACGGTCTATCCGGAAAACATGCCTTCCCGCCTCGTTCCTGCAGCGGGCGCAGGCAACCGGGAGCGGCTGTATGCCGCGCTTGCAGAAGCGGGGATAGAAACCGTGGATTTTGCTTCGCTGCTCTGTTCTCACAAGCAGGACGGCCAGCTTTACCATGATCGGGATACCCACTGGAACGAGCGCGGCGCGCTGCTTGCCTACAATGCGATCATGCAGCGCATCGCAGCAGGCGAGGCATACGAATCCTATGCTTCGCTTGTGCCGGAGATGGTGTATGACGATGCAGGCGACCTGCACAACTTCGTGCTTCCCGCGCTTCCGGGCAACCGGCCGCGCCCGGATTACGGCATTGAACCGGACTTTGCGTATGATGAAGGCGCGCGCCCCGCGCAGGACACGACCTTCGGTACCACCGGCAGCGCGAACGGGGTTTCGCTGCACCTGTTCCGCGATTCGTTCGGCAACGCCTTGCTGCCGCTCCTTTCCACAAACCTCGGGCGCGTGAAATACAGCGCGGAATTCCCGTACAATTACACGCTGTTGGATGAAGAAACGCCGGACGCCGTGTTCATTGAACTGGTGGAGCGCAACATCAAAAACCTGCTCACCGCAGCGCCCCTCATGCCCGCGCTGGAAGCGGATGCGCCGCATGCGGAGGCGGAGGGCGGCACGGCTCTGCTCACGCAATATGGGCGCAGCGGCTATACGCAGCTTGCGGGCTGCTTTGATGCGGATGTGCAAGCCCGGCATATTTATGTGCTCCTCCTGCGGGACGGCGAATCCCATTGCTTCGAGGCGTTCCCCATTTTGGAGGAGCGGGCCGACTCCCTTGCAGAAACTATGGTTTCCCCGCGGGGCTTCTCGCTGACGCTGCCCGAAGGGCTTTCGGGCGAATATGAAGCGGCCGTCCTCGCGGACGGTGTGCGGTATGCTGCGGGAACGGTTCTGCTGGCGAATGGTTGAGTTTGAAGGAGAAACGCATGATCACGATCCGAATTGCAACCCCTGCGGATGCGCCCGCACTCGCAGCGATCTACAAGCCCTATGTTGAAACGACCGATATCACGTTTGAATATGCCGCGCCTTCGGATGCGGAGTTCGCCGCACGCATCGCGCACACGCTCGAACGCTATCCTTACCTCATCGCAGAGGAAGGCGGCGTCGCGCTGGGCTACGCGTATGCAGGCGCATTTAAAGGCCGCCCTGCCTATGATTGGGCGGTTGAAGTTACCGTGTATGTGAAGATGGACTTTTCCGGGCATGGCGTCAGCACGCTGCTTTACACCGGGCTGGAGCGCTGTCTCAGCATGCAGAACATCATAAACCTCAATGCCTGCATCACGTATCCGAACGAAAAAAGCGAAGCGTTTCACCGCAAACTCGGTTACAAAACCGTGGCGCATTTCACAAAATGCGGCTATAAATCCGGCGCATGGAAGGACATGATCTGGATGGAAAAATTCCTTTGCGCGCATCCAGCCGCCCCGGCAGCGGTGATCCCGTTCCCGGAGGTGCAGGAAAGATGAGCCCTCAGCCGCCCCGCACAAGCGCGATTTCCCGCGCATAGCCGGAAAGGTCGTTCGGGGTTTCAAGCGCGGCCGGCAGGCCGCAAAGCGCAGGGTGGTTGACCACCGCCAGCAGCGCAGGGAGGCCGATGTGCCCCGCCCCGAGGCAGGCATGGCGATCCTTATGGGATCCGATCGGGTTCATGCTGTCGTTAAGGTGTACAGCGCAAAGCCGCTTGAGGCCGATGATGCGGTCAAACTCCGCAAGTACGCCCTCGAGGTTATTCACGATGTCATACCCCGCGTCAAACACATGGCAGGTGTCCAGGCAAACGCCAAGGCGCTCCGGCCGCTCAACACGGTCAATCACTGCGCACAGCTCCTCGAACCGGCTGCCGACCTCGCTGCCTTTGCCCGCCATGGTTTCAAGCAGCACCGTGGTTTCGCCCGCCTCCGGCAAAACGGCGTTGAGCGTTTCGGCGATCAAGTCGATTCCGGCTTCCGTGCCCTGCTTCACATGGCTGCCGGGATGGAAATTGTAAAAATTGCCGGGCAGATGCGCAAGCTTCCGAAGGTCATCCAGCATCGTTTCCCGCGCGAACGTGCGCAAGCCCTCGTCCGCTGCGCAGGCGTTGAGCGTATAGGGCGCATGCGCGATGATAGGGCCGATTCCGTGCTCTGCCGCAAACGCACGGTACGCCGCAAGATCCGCCGCATCAAGCGGCTTCGCCGCGCCGCCGCGCGGGTTGCGCGTGAAGAACTGGAACGTATTCGCACCGATGGAAACGGCTTCTTCTCCCATGTGCAAAAACCCTTTCGACGAGGAAAGGTGGCATCCAATCTTTTGCATCGCATTCTCCTTTTGTTCTTATCTTCTGCGTTTAGTATACCACCCCGTCATGCTCTCCACCAACCATGCAGCCGCCGCACATTCTTTTGCAGGAATTCCTGCAGATTGTGCTTTTACATCTGTTCAGCGCGTAAAAAACGTGCTAATATATAAGTGATATTAATAGAATATACCATTCTCCTTTGTTAATATAATAACCAATTCGGAGGTTTCCATGAACGCTCGAGACACCCGCTACCTCACGCTCCTTGCGCGGGAGTACCCTTCGCCGCAGGCGGCCAGTGCGGAGATCATCAACCTGACTGCTATCCTGAACCTGCCCAAGGGCACGGAACACTTCATGAGCGACATCCATGGCGAGCATGAGGCGTTCCTGCACATTCTGAACAACGGCTCCGGCGCGGTCGCAGACAAGATCGACCAGGCGTTTGAAGGCTCGCTTGTGATTGCGGAGCGGCGCGCGCTCTCGGCGCTCATCTATTACCCGCGCGAAAAGCTTATTGAGGCCAAAGCCACCGTGACGGATCTTTACGACTGGTACTGCGTAATGCTCCGGCGGCTCATTGCCGTGTGCCGGCTTTCCGCCTCCAAGTATTCCCGCTCCAAGGTGCGCAAGGCGCTGCCGCGCGAATTCGCTTACATTATGGAGGAGCTGCTCAACACCGCGCCCAACCGTAACCAGGACCGGTATTACGACAACATCATCCGTGCCATCATCGACACGGGCAGCGCAGACACGTTCATCGTGGAAATGGCGACGCTCATCAAGCGCATGACGGTGGATGTGCTGCACATCGTGGGCGACATTTTCGACCGCGGGCCGCATGCGGACGTAATCCTTGACCACCTGATGCAGCACCACAACGTGGACATCCAATGGGGCAACCACGATGTCATGTGGATGGGAGCTGCTGCGGGCAGCGACGTTTGCGTTGCCACTGCGGTGCGCAACTGCGTGCAGTATGATAACCTTGATATGCTCGAAAACGGGTATGGCATCAATCTGCTGCCGCTCGCAGTGTTCTCCACAGAGCAATATAGTGCGGGCGACGCCTGCGTCTTTAAGCCGCGCAAGCTGCCGGAGGAGCCCTTTAAGCCGCGCGATCTCAACCTGTATGCGCGCATGCACAAGGCCATCAGCGTCATCCTCTTTAAGCTGGAAGGGCAGGCGATCCGTCGCCATCCGGAATACCGCATGGATGACCGGGATATGCTTTCCCGCGTGAATTGGGAAAAAGGCACGCTTACGGTGGATGGCAAGGAATATCCGCTGCGCGATACGGATTTCCCCACCATTGACCCTGCCGACCCGACGAAGCTTACCGAGGAGGAGGAGGCCCTGATGGGGCAGCTTGTCTCCGCCTTCATGCACAGCGAGCGTTTGCAGCAGCATGCGCGCTTCCTGTATTCCGTCGGCTCCGTGTACCGCTGCTACAACGGCAACCTGCTGTATCACGGCTGCATCCCCTGCAACCGGGATGGGAGCTTTATGGAGTTTGAATTCGGCCGCAACCGCCTGAGTGGACGCGATTTCCTTGATTATTGCGACAAGATTGCCCGCCAGGGCTATTTCGCCCCGGAAGGCTCCGCAGAGCGCCGGAACGGGCAGGACTTCCTTTGGTTCCTCTGGTGCGGGCGCAACTCCCCCATCTTTGGCCGCAGCCACATCACCACGTTTGAACGTGCGCTGATTGAGGATAAGGCGGCGTGGAAGGAACCCAAGAACGCTTACTATGAATATTACAACGACGAGGATTTCTGCCGCGGTATCCTTGCCGCATTCGGGCTTGACAAACCCTGGAGCCGCATCGTAAACGGCCACATCCCCGTGCGTGCAAAGGAAGGCGAAAACCCCTGCAAGGCACATGGCCGGCTTGTGGTGATCGACGGCGGCTTCTGCCGCGCTTATCAGGGGCAGACGGGCATTGCGGGCTACACGATGTTCTTCAATTCCTGGGGCATGCGCATCGCCGCGCACGAACCGTTCACCACCATTGAGGATGCGGTGCGGCACGACAGGGACATCACCTCCCACACACATATCGTGGAAGAATTCCAAAAGCGCGTGATGGTGTCCGATATTGACACGGGCGTGGAGCTTGAAGGGCGCATCGCCGACCTGCGCAAGCTGCTTGACGCGTACCGCAGCGGCGTGATCAAGCCGGACCCCACGCGCAAGGGGCGCTAAGAATCCATACACACAGCAAGCAGGGAGCGGACAGCCGCTCCCTGCTTCGTTTTTCAGCGTTCCTTCCCGCGTTCCATTTCTTCCGCAAGCTCCGCTTTCAGGCGTTTATAGTTCCTGCCGGCCCGGTATGCAATGTAGAACTGCATCATTCCGATCACGGCAAAAATCGGGGAGCTGTTCACAAAGGAACTGATCAGAAACAGAACTCCGGCAATCGTCGGCAAAATGGTGTTAATAAGGCACAGAACCTTTTCGCGCTTCATTTTTCCAAGCCGCTTGTCGCGGTCTATCCTCGTCTCGAACGGTCGTTTCTCCATGCGCCCCTCCGTTTTCGTTTTGATTTTTGGCTGGCTTTCCAAAGGTCATGATGCTTTTCCTTGCATTATATAGCGTTTTAAATCAAATCGTCAAATAAGTATCATAATTATACGATATATTCCTCTTTACTTTAGCGCACTAATGTGTTATCATACAAAAGCAACGAAACCTATTGTACTGAAAGAGAGGAACCACACCCATGAAACGCACGAAATTTTTTCTGCTGACGCTTGCGCTTGCTTTCGTTCTTGCCACCGCATTCGGCTGCGCTGAAAAGGAAGAAAAGACCTTTACCGTCGGCTTTGATGCAGATTTCCCGCCCTACGGCTACATTGATGAAAACGGCGAATACATCGGGTTTGATCTTGACCTTGCCGCCGAGGTTTGCGAACGCCGCGGATGGACGCTCAAGCTTTCCCCCATCGACTGGAACTCCAAGGATTTTGAGCTGGAATCCGGCGCGATCGACTGCATTTGGAATGGCTTTACGATGAACGAACGCGAGGAGCTTTACACCTGGACGAACGCTTACATGGACAATTCTCAGGTGTTTGTGACCCGCGCTGCGGATGGCCTTACCACCTTTGCGGACCTTGCGGGCAAGGTTGTAACCGTTCAGGCGGACAGTTCCTGCGAAGCCGCCCTGAACGATGAAGAAAACGCGGATGCGATTGCGCTTCGGGATTCCTTTGCCTCGCTTGAAAAGTGCGCGGAATACAACACCGCGTTTATGGAACTTGAATCCGGCGCGGTGGACGCCATCGGCATGGACGTCGGCGTTGCGAAATACCAGATCGAAGGCCGTGAGGATCAGTTTGTCATCATGGAAGAACCACTCCAGAGCGAGCAATACGGCGTTGGCTTCAAGCTCGGCAACACCGAACTGCGCGACCAGGTGCAGGAAACCCTTCTTGAGATGGTCGAGGACGGAACGTTCGCTGAAATTTCCAACGAGTGGTTTGGCTACGACGTTTGCACGCTCAGCAAATAACAACATGCTTTCAAAACGCGGGCCGCTCTGTGCCGCCCGCGTTTTATGTCGGTTTATGATAAACCGATTTATCACACCCGGAAAGTAGAGAATCCTTATGTCTTTTCAAGTAATGCTCGAACAGCTTGGCGGCGGCATGCTCACCTCCATACTCATTTTCATCCTGACGCTCCTTGGCTCTCTGCCATTGGCGCTTCCGGTAGCCTTTGGGCGCATGAGCAAATGCCGGCCTCTCTGCACGCTGATGCGCGTTTATATTTCCTTCATGCGCGGCACTCCGCTGATGTTGCAATTGCTGGTGGTTTATTTTGGGCCGTGGTTTCTGCTGCGCATTCCGCTCACCAACGGTTATCGGTTTTATGCCGTCATCATTGCGTTTGTGCTCAACTATGCCGCCTATTTTGCGGAAATTTACCGTGCCGGCATTGAATCCATCCCGCTTGGCCAATATGAAGCCGCAGAGGTGCTGGGCTATTCCAAGGGGCAGACCTTCCGCCGCATCATCTTTCCGCAGATGGTCAAACGCATCCTGCCGCCCGTTACAAACGAGATCATCACGCTCATTAAGGATACTTCCCTGGCGTTTGCCATCGGTGTGCTCGAAATGTTCACCCTTGCCAAGCAGATCGCATCCGCCGAAAAAAGCATGATCCCCTTTGTCGCCGCCGCCGCGTTCTATTATATTTTCAACGCAGTCGTTGCCTGGGGGATGGAGCGCTTTGAACGCAAGCTGTCTTATTATCGATAAAAGGAGCGCGCTATGAACGTATTGGAAATCAACTCCCTGCAAAAGAGCTTTGACGGGCGCACGGTGCTCCGGGATATATCCCTCTCCGTAGCGGAAGGTGAGGTTGTGGCGGTCATCGGCCCATCCGGCTCCGGCAAATCCACGTTGCTGCGGTGTGCTACGCTGCTTGAAACCATGGATGGAGGCGCGCTGCGCTACCTCGGCCGTGCTGCGGCTCAGCCCGGGCCGGACGGCAAAACCGCATATGCGGACGCACAAACGCTTAAGGAGATCCGCAGCACGTTTGGCCTCGTGTTTCAAAGCTTCAACCTGTTCCCGCACTATTCTGTGCTGCGCAACATTATCGATGCTCCCGTCTGCGTGCAGAAACGCAGCCCGGAAGAGGCCACGAAAACTGCCATGGCCCTGCTGCAAAAGATGGGCCTTGCCGACCGGGCGGAAGCATATCCTTACCAGCTTTCCGGCGGCGAACAGCAGCGCGTTTCCATTGCGCGCGCGCTTGCAATGGGGCCAAAGATGCTTTTTTTCGATGAGCCAACCAGCGCGCTTGACCCGGAGCTGACCGGAGATATCCTGCGTGTGATCCAGTCTCTCGCCAAAGAAAAGATGACCATGCTCATCGTGACACATGAGATGGCCTTTGCCCGCAGCGTGGCCGACCGCGTGATCTTTATGGCAGGCGGCGTGATCGTGGAGCAGGGCAAGCCCGAAGATGTCATCGACAACCCGCAAAACGAACGCACGCGCTCGTTTCTGGCGAAGCTCACGCGCTGAAGCTCCCTCTCTGTGCTGTACAATCAAAAAGCTCCGCATGCCTTGCTTGGCGCGGAGCTTTTTGTTTTACCGCATCATGCTTCCCGTTTTCCTGCAAGCGCAGCGCATGCGGCGCCAAGCAGCAGCACGGCCGCAAAGTAGGATGGCGCACCGCCCGTCTGCGGCGGTGTTACGCCATCCGTCTGCGGCAGATACGCTGTGGCATTCGTATCAATTGCATACACAAGAAAACGATTCTTATAAATAATCATACAATGAAATCAATTGATATGCAATCAAATATATAATATGTTTTCCCTTATTATACCCTTATCTCCCATTGACTTTCGCACTTCACCGTGTTAAACTGTCACTGTCATAATTCATCGTAAGGAGTGCGCCCATGTATCAAAGCAAGCTGCAAAGCGAGGCGGCCGACCATCTGTTTGAGGCCATCCTCTCGCTCAAATCCATGGAAGAATGTTACCGCTTTTTTGAAGACCTGTGCACAGTCACGGAACTGCAGGCGCTCTCCCAGCGCATGGAAGTCGCAGCGCTTTTGCGCCGGGGTGAAACCTATGCCGCCATTGCGGAAAAAACCGGCGCTTCCACCGCCACCATCTCCCGCGTGAACCGCTGCCTTTCCTATGGCGCGGACGGTTACCAAACCGTGCTCCGGCGGCTTTCGGAAGGCAAACCCGAGTAAAAAGGCATTGCGAAAACGGGCCGGCAAACTGTGAACTGCCGGCCCGTTTTTAACATCAGAAAAGCATTTATTTTTTCGCTTCCTCGTCCTGATCCTTCTTCTTGTTTTTATCATCGTAGATCTGCTGCAAAATGGTGGCTGCCACAAACCCGCCGAGAAGGCCCACGAGCATGCCGACTGTTGCGCTCCCCATCCGCGTGCCGATCACCAGGCCGGCAAACACGCCGATCAACGGCAGAAGCATCATCTTCATCGGCGTGCGTTTGCGGCGGTAATAATCGGCAGGCACCTTTTTCACCGGCACGCGCAACTCGCTTCTGTATTCCTCCGCCTCCATATCGCCGAACGGGTACACTTCCAGTTCCGGCGATGTGCCGTGGAAATACTCCCCCTTGGGGAACCACTTGCGATATACCCAGGCCCATCGGTCAAACACGCTTTGCAGCGCGGGCCCTTTACAGGGGAACAGCGCATAAGCGCTCTCCTCCGTCATCAGGAATTCAAAGCCTTCCGGAGCCTCGAGGCCTTCTTCGATGGTTTCTATGGCAATCCAATAATCGTATTCCTGTGTATCGAAATTGTGGCAAGCCGCAACAAAGCACTGCGCATCCGGGGCAAGGCCGCGCAGCGCCGCAAGCGTGCCATCCTCACCGCATTGCGCCCAGAATTCCCTGATCTGTGCAAGGGCATCCTGCCCCTTTTGCGTGCTGATCCGTTTCCGCTTCCCAACGAGGCACAGCGCAGGCTGCTCCACCATTGTGCCGCCTTCCGTTTCCATCCCCACCCCGGTCAGTTCCCGCACGGCCTCCTGTTTGAACTCTTCCATGGCTTCTCCGATCTTTTTGTTGGAATCATCGGGCGCAGCATCGCCCGTGTTTGGTTTCATTTTAGCATAAACCGGCGCATAGATTCAATTGCCGCGTGTTGAAAACCCGCCGGGCTTGTGCTATGCTTGAATTTGAAATCCGGAAAGGAGCTATTATGCAAAAGAAACGCCTGTTTCAGAGCCTTGCGCTGTTCTTATCCCTCCTTCTTGCGCTCCCTGCGCTCGCCGGCTGCGGCGATGCGGCAGGCGAGCCGCCCAATGCGGATGGAGTAACCATCATCACTACGCTGTTCCCATTGTATGATTTTGCCCGCGCGCTTACGGCCGGTACGGATGCAAACGTTACCCTCCTGCTGCCGCCCGGCGTGGAAAGCCACTCGTTTGAGCCTTCCCCTGCAGATATTATCGCCATTCAAAAGGCAGACGTTTTTGCCTATACCGGAGAATATATGGAAACCTGGGCGCATGAGATCATTGACGGGTTGGACGGCACGCAGGGGACGACGGAAGACGGCACTTTTTTGACCATCGGCAGCCTCGTTGTCGCGGATTGTTCCCTTGGCATTCAGCTTGATGAAATCGAGGCGCATGCAGACGAGCAGCCGCATGAAGGCCACGGCCACGGTAATTACGACCCGCATATCTGGACCGACCCCACGCAGGCCGCCACTATGGCCGGAACGCTCACCGAAGCACTTTCTGCCGCAGACCCGGAGCATGCGGAAACCTACCGCGCCAACTGTGAAGCCTATCAGGCGGAACTCGCGGAACTGGACGCGGACTTCATGGCGCTTATGAGCGGAGCCAAACGGCGCGAAATCTGCTTTGGGGGCCGGTTTGCGCTGCATTACTTTGCGAAGCGCTACGGCCTTTCCTATATTGCAGCCTACGATTCCTGCTCCTCTGAAACGGAACCTTCTGCAAAGGCTGTTGCAGAGATTACGGATGCGATCCTTGCGGACGGCATCCCCGTGATCTATTATGAGGAGCTGGTAGATCCGAAAGTGTCGCGCTCCATTGCGGAGGATACAGGCTGTAAGATGCTGCTGCTCCACTCCTGCCATAATGTTTCCAAGGACGAGCTGGACGCGGGGGCAACCTACCTTTCCCTGATGCGCCAGAATCTTGAAAACCTGAAGGTTGGGCTATACTAAAGAAAGAAATCCGCCGGCCGGAGCCGGTTTGAAAGAAGCGAAATGGCTTTGAAAGAAAACACAACAGAAAATGACATTCTGATCCGCTGTAAGGATCTTGTCCTCGGATATGAAACGGGCGTGGTGCTCACGGGCGTAAGCTTCACCGTGCATGCAGGGGATTATCTTTGCATTGTCGGCGAAAACGGCAGCGGCAAATCCACGCTCATCAAAGCGCTGTTGGGCCTTGTGCAGCCGCGCGGTGGAGAAATCGTTTTTTCCGGCGTATCCAGCCGGGAAATTGGCTATCTGCCCCAACAAACGGCGCTGCAAAAGGATTTTCCCGCAAGCGTTTACGAGGTGGTGCTTTCCGGCTGTGCAAACGGCCTTGGCCGTGCTCCGTTTTATGGGAAAGCACAGCATACGCGGGCGGCGGCAAACCTTGCGCGGCTTGGCATCGCTGATCTTGCCAAAGCATCCTACCGAACGCTTTCCGGCGGCCAGCAGCAGCGCGTACTGCTTGCGCGCGCGCTCTGCGCAACAACGAAGCTGCTTTTGCTCGATGAGCCCGTAGCTGCGCTCGACCCCATTGCCACCAACGATCTTTATGCGCTCATTCAGCGGCTGAACCGGGAAGAAGGGATCACCGTCCTCATGGTTTCGCATGACGTTAGTTGTGCGCTGCATGATGCAACACATGTGCTGCAGCTTTCCGAACGTGGCGTGGCGTTTTTCGGCACCGCAGCCGCTTACCGCAAAAGCCCCACCGGCGCACGCTTTTTGCGCTGCGCCTGCGCAGATTATCCGCGCATCCAATTCGGTGTTTGGGAGGAGGAATGACCCATGTTTGCGCTGTTTGGTGAACTCTTCTCCTATTCCTTTCTGGTGCGGGCGCTCATCGTGGGCAGCCTTGTGGCACTTTGCGCGGCGCTTCTTGGCGTAAGCCTTGTTTTAAAGCGGTATTCAATGATCGGCGACGGGCTTTCCCACGTCGGCTTCGGCGCGCTTTCCATTGCGATGGCGATGAACGCTGCGCCGCTTGCGGTTGCCATCCCGGTTGTGATCGTAGCCGCTTTCCTGCTGCTGCGCATCAGCCAGAACAGCCGCCTTGGCGGGGACAGCGCCATTGCGCTGATTTCCTCCGGCGCGCTTGCGGCAGGCGTGCTTGTGACCTCGCTCACAAGCGGGCTCAACGCGGATGTTTACAGCTATATGTTCGGCAGCATCCTTGCCATGAGCGAAGGGGACGTTTATCTCTCTCTCGCCCTTGCCGCTGTGGTTCTCGTGCTTTTCATCGTGTTTTATAACCGGATTTTCGCCATTACGTTTGACGAAAGCTTTGCCCGGGCAACAGGCACGCGCGTTTCGCGTTACAACATGCTGCTTGCCTTGCTCACAGCGCTCACGATCGTCATCGGCATGCGTATTATGGGCACCATGCTCATCTCCGGCCTCATTATCTTCCCTGCGCTTACCGCCATGCGCGTATGCCGCTCGTTCCGGGGCGTTGTCGTTACCTCGGCTATCGTCAGCGTATTCTGCTTCTTTCTGGGCATGACGCTCTCCTATGCGTTGGGAACGCCCGCAGGGGCGAGCATCGTTGCTGTTAATGCGCTGCTGTTCTGCGTGTTTGCGCTTGTGGGGAAGCTCGCGAAACGGTAAAGGCAAGTGCCTGCAACCTTTTCCTCCGCCGCGCCGTTTTATTGAATAAGAAACGACGATGCGGAGGTTTTTTATGAAGCGTACCCTCACCCTGCTGTTTTCTCTGTGCGTAGCGCTGCTCCTGTTTGGCTGCGCAGGGAGTGAGGAACCTTCCGGTGAAGCCGGAACACCGTCTTTCAATGCGACGGTGTTGGAAGTATATGAAAGCGGCGGGTGCTTGGTGGAACCGTTTGCGGACGAGGAGGCTGTGCTTCGCTCGGCAGACCGGCTGACACTCGGCGGTAAAACGTTGGAGGAAAACGGCCTTTCCGGCTTAGCGGTGGGCGACGGGATCCGCATCGAATACGACGGCACGATCCTCGAGACCTATCCGGCACAGCTTGCGGCAGTGTATTCCGTGTGTCGTCTGGATGAAAACGGAGAGAGTCCGACGCGCTGTGGGACTCCGGATTGAGCCGGCGGGTGCTGCCGGACACAGCTTGCATAAGCAAAAACACCAACCATTCTAACGAACGGTTGGTGTTTTAACGGTTTCATTCGGTGAGCGCCTCATGCCGTCCCTTCCGGCAGTTTTTTCTCCGTCTCCCGTTTTTTCCTGCGTAAGAACAGCGCGCCGATCAGGCAGATCACAAGTGCGCCCGCCGCATCCACCATCAAATCCTCCATGGTATCGCGGATTGCTTCATGCCCAACGAACTGCACACCCTGATCCGTGGCAAACTTCTGCATGTTCATGCCGAGCATACCATCCACCACGAATTCATAGATCTCCCAAACAGCACCGCAGGCCAAGGCAAAACAGAATGCAAAAAACGCCACAAAGCCCGGAGAAAGCTGCATTGGCACGCTCTTTTCTTCATTGAGGATCGACACCAGCGAAAAACCGAGCGCACCCAGCATTGCACCGCTGAAGGTATGCAAATAAATATCCCAGTTTGGGACGAGATAGAAGAAGTCCCGCACCTCACCCAGGTAAATCGCGCAGTACAGAAAGACAAAGTACATGCAGCGCATATAGTTGGGTACTTCGATCGAAAGCTTTTTCTGGAAAAACGAGGGCAGGAACATCACCACAAGCCCCAACATGCATTGCAGAAGGCTCAGATAATAATCGCTTTTTACTTTGGTATATGGTTCGTTTTCCGGCACAGTGGATGGCGCAGTGAATATCATCACCGTCACATATACGATTGAACCAAGCAGCACCAAAAACAGGATTGTGCCAATGATTTTACTCCAATTCCATTTCTTATTGGTTGTTTCCATTGTTTACCCCTTCATATGGCTCTATTTCTTTTTATACTGTTATTTTACGGTATCTTGCCGCCGCTGACAAGGGATTTCACCGAGTATATAAACCGGGCCCGGAGCGCTGCTCCAGGCCCATGCTGCTCTATTTTGCGTTGTTTCCCGATGGGATTATGCAAGCCCTGCGATATAATCCGCTGCGATGTTCACCGCATTGCATACTGCACCGGAGCTGATGGAAGCCGCCGTTACGGAATCCACCTCGCCGCCATCCTTCACAAGCGCAACCGGTGTTGCAAGGCCGGCAAACTGGCTGGAAAAAGCGGTTTCCTTCACCTTTGCGCCAAGGCCCGCCGTTTCGGAAAAGCCGGATCCGCCGCACTGGATGCCTGTGAGTTCACCTTCCGCATTCACGCCAACGGTAACCTCGATGGGGCCGCCAAAGCCGGTAACTGTGACCTGCGCAACATAGCCCACAGCGTTCCCGGATGCATCCACGCCCTGATAGCAGTTGTCCACAGGCGCGCCCTCGGCAACCTCAACCTGCTCAAAGCGCTCAGCCGCCGGCAATACCGCAGCGCGGGCAGCTTCCGCGGCACGTGCAGCCTGCTCAGCGATCGGGCCTTTCGTCAGCGCGTTCGTCGTGCCGAGCGCAGCGCCCGCAACAAGCGCGATTACGCAGAGAATTACCCAAGCAGGAACCTTTTTCATTGTTAACAACCCTCATTTCTTTTTGATATATCGCAATAGATACTTTGCCGCAACGCCCGTTACGAAGCCGGTCACAACGGCAGAAACCAAAAGGATCGGAAGATACGCCAGCACAGCGCGCGCCTGTACAAAAAGCGCAGCTACCACGCATTGGCCAATGTTATGGAACGCAGCACCCGCGACGCTCACACCGATGATGCTCACGTTGGGAACACGCTCCAAAAGCATCATCACGCCGAGGCTCAAAGCCGCCCCCGCCGCGCTGTAGAGCATCGTTGCCGGCGAACCGAACAAAAAACCGGAAAGCAATACCTTGAGCACCGCAAGCAGCACTGCGCTTTTTGCACCCATCAGGCATAGCGCATAAAGCAGCACTGTGTTGGAAAGGCCAAGCTTTATGCCGGGGATGCCCACGACCGGCAGCAGGGATTCCACATAACCCAACACGAGCATTACGCCTGTCAGGAGCCCATAACGGGCGATTTTCCCGGCGTTCATGGCGCGTCCTCCGCAACAAGCTCAATGGAAACGCCGTTTGGCAGGCAGACGATCCAGTTTTTCAGCGCCGCATGTGCCGCACTTTGCGGCGTTACATCCCCTTGCTGCACGCAGAGCTGATTATGACAGCTCGCGCTTTGCATCCGCACGCCGCCTTTGAATATCTCCACCACATTCACCTTGCCATCTCCCTGATCTATGGTAAGCGTCGCCGGTGTATCGAGCGGCAAGCGGGCATATTCCTCATCGTTCACATACACGACCGCATACCCCTCTGCACCGGAAGGTGCGCGAAAGAGAAGCAGCAGGATGGCTGCAAGCGCCAACACCGTGCCGATGACGACGAGATCAATCCGTTTCATTGAATTATTGTATCATTTCCGCGGGTGTGCCGCAATACACTGTCGAATTCTTATCAGGCTTATTTATTTTTACACAATTATTCTGCCGGCACAAGGGAAAGCCATTCGATTTTTCCATCATAAAGTTCCCAAACGGCAGAAACGCCGTTGCGCTGTGCAAGCGCGCGGCCCTGCTCATACGGAAGGTTGAACAGCGCTGTGGAAAACGCATCCGCCAGCCCGGAATCCGCGTGCGTGACGGTCACTGCTTTCACATAGTCCGCAGGCATCAGGGTGTCCGGGTCGATAATATGATGATATGCTGCGCCATCCACCGTATAATAACGCTGGTAGCCGCCGCTTGTCACAAGCGATGCATCCGCAAGCTCCACCGTGCCGAGCGCCGCCGAAGCATCGTCCGGATCCTGCACCTCAATGCGCCATGGCTTGCCGTCCGCCCGCGTACCAAGTGCGCATACGTTTCCGCCAAGGTTCAGCAGCATGCTTGTCACCCCGCGTTCCCGGGCATTGTCGCACGCAAGTTGCGCCGCAAAACCTTTCCCGATCGCCCCCACATCCAGCCGCAGTCCCGGATCGGCAAGATAGGCCGTCCCTGCGTCCTCATCCAAAACCACCGCTTCGATGTCCGTGTGTGCTGCCGCCTGCTCCAGCGCAGCCCGTTCGGGCAGGGCCGCAGAATCCGGATCCGCAATGCCCGCCGTGCGCGCATCGTGCCAAAGCGTAAGCACGCTCCCGAATGCGATGTTCACGCGTCCCTCTGTCAGGGCGTATACTTCCTTGCCAAATAAAAGCAGGGAAAGGAGTTCCGGTTCCACCGCTACGGGCGCTTTTCCCGCGTTGTCGTTCACGGTTTTCAGGTTTGCTGTTCCTTCATGCTCCTCGTATATGTCAAACAGGGCATCGTACCGGGCAAGGTCGTCGTATACGGCGCGGAACATCTCCTGCGCCTCGGTCTCCCCTTCCGCATACAGCACGATGGTCACCACGGTATCAAACAGGGAAAGGTACGTCATCTCGTACCGCTGCGGCGCCTCCGTGCAGCCGCCCGCAACCGGCAAAAGAAACGCGGTGCAAAGCACAACCGCAAGGATGCGCGGGGCGAGCAAAACCCGCCCCTTACATCCCTTTAAATTCATTGTCCATCGTATGTTGTCCATGCAGATTCCATCACAGCCGGTCCCGCAGGATCGTCAGCGCAAGACTGAAGAACACGAGGATCGAACATGCATCCGTAACGGTTGTAATCATGGGCGCCGCCATGAGCGCAGGGTCAAGCTTGAGCTTTTTTGCAAGCATCGGCAGGATGCAGCCAAGCGACTTTGCTATGCATACCGTAGCGATCAGCGTAAGGCTTACCACCGCCGCGATCCGCACGCAATCCGGGTTCGGCTCTGCCGCAAGCACATTGTATTGCAGGTAAATACGCACAAAATTAACGACGGAAAGCGTGCCGCCGCAAAGGAGAGCGACGCGGATTTCCTTCCACCAAACGCGCAGGAAATCGGAAGGCTCAATCTCATCGAGCGCCATGCCGCGGATGATCATCGTGGAAGCCTGCGAGCCACAGTTTCCTCCGGTATCCATCAGCATAGGGATGAACGAAACCAAGAGCGGCAGCGTTGCAATCGCCGCCTCATAATGTTCGAGCATGGCGCCGGTGATCATTGCGGAAAACATCAGCACAAGCAGCCAAATGATGCGGTTTTTCGCCAGGGACACAACGGGCATTTTCAAATATGTATCGTCGCTGTGCGCGATACCGGCCATCATTTCAAAGTCCTCGGTGTTCGCCTCCTGCATCACGTCCACCGCGTCGTCGATGGTAATGATGCCCACAAGCCGTTCTTCCTTGTCCACAACCGGAAGTGAAAGCATATCGTACCGGGAGAACAGCTTTGCGATCTCCTCCTTGTCATCCAGTGTATGCGCATGGATGACGTTGGTGCTCATGATCGTATCCACCGCCGCATTCGGGTCGGCGAGCAGGAGTTCGCGTACAGTAACCACGCCCTCGAGCTTGCGCTCGGTGCTGATTACATAGCAGGTATAGATGGTTTCCTTGTCGACCCCGGTCTTTCGGATGATGTCGAACGCTTCACGTACCGTAACGTTCCGCCTGAAATAGACGTACTCGTTGGTCATGATGCTCCCTGCGGAGTCCTCAGGGTATTGCAGATATTCGTTGATGAGCTTGCGGTTTTCATCGCTCGAATTCGCGAGCAGCCGCTTGACGACATTTGCGGGCATCTCCTCGATGAGATCCACATAGTCGTCCATATACATGTCGTCCAAAATAAAGCGAAGCTCGTTATCGCTGATCGCCTCGATGATGCTCTGCTGCACATCGCTTTCCATGTAGGAAAACGTCTCCGCAGCGAGTTCCTTCGGCATAAGCCGGAACAGACGGAGTGATGTTTGCGGCGCCTCCAGCTCATGGAGTTCCGCAAACACCTCTGCGATGTCCACAGCGTTCATTTCCAACACGGCTTGCTTTACAAGCGCGTACTTCTTCTCCTGCAAAAGCACAAGAACCTTTGCGATCATTTCCGTGTACCTCCCTTTAGGGGCGGCCCCGAATGATCGCGCAGCCGTCCCACATTATTTGATTTTCGTACTAGGGTAAGGGCCTGCGTCCATTGCGCAATTTTGCTCCTTTCAAAAAATCGCATGTGAGCGGATGCCCGCATACGTATTTATTTTATACCCCTTTTCGCTCTCTTTGCAAGCGCTAAATGCACGAAAATCACAAAAAACACCGCATGCCGCCTCTGGGTTTGACATGCGCGCGCCGCGATGATACAATCGTTTTTGAAAACGTTTTCATGTTCCGTTTTCTCTGCCTTTATCATAGATTTTCCCACAGGAGATACCGTCATGCAGAAAACCATAACAATTCGGGATGTCGCAAAGCGCGCAGGCGTTGGGATCAGCACGGTTTCCCGCGTTGTGAACGGCGGCGCGGGGGTAAATGAAGCAACACGGGAACGCGTGCGTGCGGTAATCGCGGAATGCGGCTATGCGCCCAACAACAACGCGCGCCAGCTTAAGCAGCGCCGCGCGGATGCAGCAGCCGTAATCGTGCGTGGAGCGGGGAGCATGTTCCTCGCCTCCGTTCTGGAGCTTTTGCAGCCGCGCATTGAAGCGCTCGGGCTGCGTTTTCTTGCGCATTATATTGACGAGCATGACGATGAAGCCGCCGCGGCACGCGCCATCCATGCGGAAAAAAAGGTGCGTGGGATCGTTCTGCTTGGCGGCAGCGTCGTCGGGCGCGAAGATAAGCTTGATCTTCCCAACGTCCCCTGTGTGTATGCAACGCTTGATGCGCGCACTGTGCGTGCAAAAAATGTATTCAGCGTCAGCGTGGACGACCGCGCTGCCGCATATGCCGCAACGGATTATCTGCTTGCACGCGGACACCGCAACATTGCCGTGCTCGGCGGCAGGCTGGATGCGGAAAACCCCATTGCCCTGCGCTTCCGCGGCGTGTTGGATGCATTTTCAGCGCGCGGCCTTGCCTTTTCTAGGGCGAATTACCTGCCTGCGGGCTTCTCATTCGCCGCGGCCCATGCGGCCATGGACGCTGCACTTTCTCAGGGTTTTGGCTGCACCGCCGTGTTCGCCATGTCGGATATTATGGCCATCGGCGCGGCGCGTGCGCTCGCAGACCACGGCCGCTCCATCCCGGGGGACGTTTCCATCATGGGGTTTGACGGCATTGCGCTTGCGCACTATATGCTTCCCCGGCTTACCACCATGTGCCAGAATGCCGAAGCCATTGCGCGCGAAAGCGCCGCGCTGCTTGCGCTGGGCCTTTCGGACGCGCCCAGCGTGCGGCACGTGACATTGGATGCGGAATTGATCGAGGGGGAATCTGTTGCAAATATATGATATATCTCTATTCATTGCTTGACTTATGTTGGCATTCATTATTAAATTTATTAATAGGATAAATGGCGTTGAATATTACACAGACACAAAGTACTACGATGTTTTAGGTCATTGTTAAATTAAGTAAGAAAAATCACAGTATACTTGTTGCAGAATGCATTCTGCAAAGCCGAAGTTTCGAGGTAAGTTTCATTGTGGACTTGTTCAAGGTGCGGGCGCACCTTCAAAAAGCAAAACCAGGCGCACTACTGCGGCAATCCGCCTGAAACGATTGCCGAATACATTGCGTTGCAGCCGGAGGAAACGCAGCCGTTTCTCCAGCAAGTTTATCATGTGCTTCGCACCGCGCTGCCCGAAGCGCAAGAACGTATTTCTTGGGGAATGCCAACTTTTTGGGACCAGCGCAATTTGATCCATTTTGCGGCAAACAAACGCCACATCGGCCTTTATGCAGGCGATGCCGCGGTGGCGGCATTCGCCAGCCGGCTTGCGCCGTATAAAGCAAACGAGGGCACCATCCAGATTCCATACCAAGATCCCTTGCCTTTGGAGCTTATTTCCCAAATTGCTGCGTTTGCGGCTTTCCATGGTTCATAACGCTTCTGTTTTAATCAAAAGCCGGGATTGTCAAGGGCCGCAGCCCTTGACAATTCCGGCTTCGGCGGCAAGTACGCCGCCCGGGAGCGGAGCGAGAAGCAAAAAGCCGTGAGTGAAAAACTCGGGAAAATGGTCTTTCGCCACTTTTTCGACACGCTGAAGCCGGCCGCTGCCACAGCATATCCCCCCTTGCAATTGCGCTTATTTTTCCGCCACGCGTCTGTAGGTGGCACCGTCAAACATAAGCGTATCCCCATCAAGCTGGTATTCGACAACCGTGCTTTCCTTGCCGCCGAGGCCACCCAGCACTTTGATGGTAATGTCCATCTCGGTGTCGCTCTTTGCTTTATAGCTGATGGTATAGAGCATGCCCAAGCCTTCAAAAAGGGCCTCCCATTCCTCGTCGCTCATGGCCCCGTTTCCTTCCATGTCGGTACTGCTCAAGCCATAATACATCGTCCCATCCTTGTTGAACTTCAGACCAAAGCCGTAGCCTGTATCCTCGCCATCCGTCAGCTCCCATACGCCCACGAGCGCCCTCTGACTTGCATTGCCGCAGGCCGTACACAGCGGAAGCGCAAGGAGCATACAAAGCATCGCAACAAAAATCCGTTTCAGTTTCAACATAAGAATTCCCCCTTAACTAATTTAATTTTACCGGTTTTCTTATTCATGCTTTACGATTCGGTGATACGCCAAAATCAGCTGCGCGCGCGAGTTGACCTGCAGCTTGCGGTATATGGCATTGGTGTGCGTGTTCACCGTGGAATAGGCCACGCCGAGCCGTTGCGCCGTCTGCTTCATGGTGCACCCTTCCAAAAGGAGATCCAAAACGGCGCGTTCTTTTGGCGTCAGTTTGTGCAGCCGCTCATCCGGCAACGGTGCCTCTGCTTGCGGTGCGCACGCCTCTTTTGCCGTTTCGCCTGTCTCCATGCATTCCAGCACTGTTTCACGCGGTGCGTTCCGCTTTGCACCCAAGCGCCTGATCCATTCTGCCATAGCCTTCCCCCCCTGCCTGTCACATGATTAAGGCCACATTCATTTTGATGCATTCATTCCCAAAATACAACCACGTTCCCCCAATTTAACCAAAAAATCACCCCATTAGAACTAATGAGATGATTCATTTTTTGCATCCGTTTCTATGGGCGCATACGGTTTTACGGGCACGCATTTCCCGCAGCATTACTGCAGTCGCTTGCCGCAGTGCCGCTACGTCTGCCGCCGCAAAATGCAGAAACCGCAATCCTGTCGGGTTGCGGTACGCGGCCTCTTGTCAGCCGATGATATCGTCCATTTTTCCTCAGTCCTGCTTTTTTGCGCCCAGCAGATAAAGGATCGGCAGTACAATTGCGGTAACATTGCTCCACGTAAACCGGAATCCGCTGAAAATCAAACCCAGCACAGCCAGAACCAAAAGGATCATACCAAGCGTGCGGCACTGCGCCAATTTGTTTTGCAAGCCTTTTATTCCCGCAATAAATTCCAAAATGCCGCCAAGGCATCCAATGATGACGGCAAGAGCCGCAAGTATGCCCGCCCCCGGCGCGCCTGCCGCCGCAAGCAAGCCGCCTCCGATGATGCCGACTACTGCGGTAATTACGGAAAACACGCCGAAAATGAGAAACAATATGCTGATAACCTTCAGCAATGTACGGTTGGATCCTTCCATTGATGCGCAACTCCTTTCAGTATAAGAAGCGGATTTGAGCTTAGCATGGCCCCTGCCCGCGCATTTCATGCAACTTGCCGCCCTCAAACGGCGTTTGGGGGCGGCAAGTTGTTGTTTTCAGCGCAGTTATTCCTTCTGCGCAAGCATTTCCTTTGTTTTCATCAGGCGGGTCAAATTGCCGCGCTCGTTTTCGTCAAGCTTCATCTTGATGGTGCGGATGGCTTCGTCAAACTGCGGAATCATCACATATTCAAGCGCGTTGACGCGGCGCCGCGTTTTTTCAATCTCATCCGCAAGGCGGTTGCAGGTCTTTTCCACCTCCGCAAGCTCGATCAAAAGCGGCAGCAACTCCGCAAACGCCTGCACGGCGGCGTCAAGCTCCGCGCTGGTGCCCACAATGCCGTACGGCAGTTCAACTTTGCCCACTGAAGCCAGCTCCAGCTTGGGAACCACAACCGACAGCACGTGCTGCGCCGAAACCTTGATCTCCGCAGGACGGGCGGGGTAGCAAAGCGCTTCCTCCACGGCTTCCGCGCGCATGGAAGCGCGCGCCAGCACAAAGCCCTGCATGGCGGATGCAAGCTTTTGTTCCACCTCCTCGCGCAGCGTGCGGTTGCGCCGCACATACACGATGAAGCGGCGCACCATTTCATCCCGCTTATCCTTCATCAGCTTATGCCCGCGAACAGCCACTTTCCGCTTCTTTTTGAGGTTGGAAAGCTCCATCCGCGTTGGCTTTACATTTAAAGCTGCCATAGCTCCTCCAGTTCCGCCGCTTTATGCGGCATCGAGTCCGTCAAGGGTTACGCTTCCGCATCCGCCTTGGGCAGATACTTGTCGAGATACTCGTCGCGGATGCGCTTAAGCTCTGCGCGCGGCAGGATGGAAAGCAGCTTCCAGCCAATGTCCAGCGTTTCTTCAATGGAGCGGTTCGTGTAATAGCCCTGCGAAACATATTCCGATTCAAACGCGTCCGCAAACTTTGCGTAAAGCTTATCCGTGTCGGAAAGCGCCGCGTCGCCCAGAATGACGGCAAGCTCTTTCGCATCCTTACCGCGGGAATATGCGGCAAAGAGCTGGTTCATCGTATCCGCGTGATCCTCGCGCGTCTTGCCGCGGCCGATGCCCTTATCCTTCAGGCGGGAAAGGGAAGGAAGCACGTTGATCGGCGGCGTAACGCCCTTGCGGTGCAGTTCGCGCGAAAGGATGATCTGCCCTTCGGTGATGTAGCCGGTGAGGTCCGGGATCGGGTGGGTGATGTCATCTTCCGGCATAGAGAGGATCGGGATCATCGTGATGGAACCGCTGTTGTCCCGGATGCGGCCCGCACGCTCGTACATCGTTGCAAGGTCGGTGTAAAGGTAGCCCGGGTAGCCGCGGCGGCCGGGAACTTCCTTGCGCGCGGCGGAAACCTCACGCAGCGCTTCGGCATAGTTGGTGATATCTGTAATGATGACGAGCACGTGCATGCCGAGTTCGTAGGCAAGATACTCCGCAGCCGTAATGGCCATGCGCGGCGTTGCGATACGCTCGATCGCAGGATCGTTTGCAAGGTTTACGAATGTGACCGTACGGTCGATCGCGCCGGTGGCACGGAAATCGTTGATGAAGAAATCCGCCTCTTCAAACGTGATGCCGACTGCGGCGAACACAACGGCAAAGCTTTCATCCTTGCCGCGCACGCGCGCCTGACGCGCGATCTGTGCGGCAAGCTGGGCGTGCGGCAGACCGGAGCCGGAGAACACGGGCAGCTTCTGACCGCGCACGAGCGTGTTCAGGCCGTCGATGGCGGAAATGCCCGTCTGAATGAACTCGGAAGGATAGTCGCGCGCTGCGGGGTTCATCGGGTTGCCGTTGATGTCAAGGCGCTTTTCGGGAATCAGCGCGGGGCCATCGTCCTTCGGGCGGCCCATGCCATCGAACACGCGGCCGAGCATATCGGGCGCCACGGCCAGCTCGATGGAGCGGCCAAGGAAACGCGCCTTGGAATCGGAGATTTTAAGGCCCTGCGAACCTTCAAAGAGCTGCAGGAGCGCGCGGTCGCCGTTGACCTCCAGCACGCGGCCGTGGCGGATCTCGCCGTTCTTCTGCTCGATCTCGACCAACTCGTCGTACTTAACGCCTTCGACGTGCTCCACCATCATCAGCGGGCCCGCGACTTCCTGAATCGTACGGTATTCCTTACGCATCCTCGTTTCCTCCCTCGGTCAGCATGCGGATCTCGGCGGCAAGCTCGTTCATGGTCGCCTCATAACGCGGCTCGCACTCGGCTTCCGGCACATACTTAAAGCGGCCGATCGCCTCACGTGCGGGCAGCGCGGCAAGCTTTGCAAACGATGCATCCGCCTCAAGCGCCTCAACGCCCTTGTTGTAATAAGTCAGGATCAGTTTGAGCAGCATATGCTGCTTCTTCGGCGAAGTATAGGTATCCACCTCGTGGAACGCGTTCTGGTGGAGATAGTCCTCGCGGATGGAGCGCGCAGCCTCAAGCGTCAGCCTGTCGCGGAAGGACAGCGCGTCGATGCCGACAAGGCGGACGATCTCTTCAAGCTCGCTCTCCTCCTGCAGGATGTTCATAGTCGCCTGCACCATCTGCGTCCAATCCTCGCTCACGTTCTCGTTGAACCAGCCTTCCAGCCGGTCGAGGTACAGAGAGTAGCTCTGAAGCCAGTCGATTGCAGGGAAATGGCGCGCGTATGCAAGCTTGCTCGAAAGGCCCCAGAACACCTTCACGGTGCGCAGCGTGGCCTGCGAAACAGGCTCGGAGATATCGCCGCCCGGAGGGGATACCGCGCCGATGGCCGTGACCGCGCCGGTGCGCCCTTCGGAGCCGAGCGCGACGACAACGCCCGCGCGCTCATAGAACTCGGCAAGGCGGCTGCCCAGATAGGCCGGGTAGCCCTCTTCACCGGGCATTTCTTCCAAGCGGCCGGACATTTCGCGCAGCGCCTCCGCCCAACGGGAGGTGGAATCCGCCATGATGGCGACCTTGTAGCCCATGTCGCGGAAGTATTCCGCAATAGTGATGCCGGTGTAGATGGAAGCCTCACGCGCCGCAACGGGCATATCGGAGGTGTTGGCGATGAGCACCGTGCGCTTCATCAGTGAAAGGCCTGTGCGCGGGTCTTTGAGCTCCGGGAACTCCATCAGAACGTCCGTCATTTCGTTGCCGCGCTCGCCGCAGCCAACGTAAACGATGATGTCCGCATCCGCCCACTTTGCAAGCTGATGCTGCACGACCGTCTTGCCGCTGCCGAACGGGCCGGGAACCGCTGCCACGCCGCCCTTGGCGACGGGGAACAGCGTATCGATGACGCGCTGGCCGGTGATCATCGGCTCGGTCGGCGCGAGCTTTTGCTTGTAAGGGCGGCCGCGGCGGACGGGCCACTTCTGAAGCATGGGCACTTCCACCTCGCCGTCTTTTCCCGCGATGCGGGCAATGGGCGTTACAATGTTCGCTTCGCCCTCAAATATCCACGTCAGCTTGCCGGAAACGCCGTAAGGCACCATCACGCGGTGCTCAACGGCCTCGGTCTCCTGCACGGTGCCGAGGATGTCGCCGGGGACGAGCTCGTCCCCCACCTTTGCCACGGGTTTGAACGCCCAAAGGCGCTCATGGTCGAGCGAATCCACCACGATGCCGCGGGTGATGCGGTCGCCCGCCTGCCGGCGGATGACGTTCAGCGGCCGCTGAATGCCATCGTAAATGGATTCAATGAGGCCCGGCGCAAGCTCCACGGAAAGCGGCGCGCCGGTGGATTCCACAGGCTCGCCGGGGCCGATGCCGCCGGTTTCTTCATAAACCTGAATGGATGCGCGGTCGCCGCGCAGCTCAATCACTTCGCCGATGAGCTTCTTTTCCGAAACGCGCACCACGTCGTACATCTGCACATCCGCCATGCCGTTTGCGACGATCAGGGGGCCGGACACCTTAACGATCGTACCTTTCTCTGCCATATTACTCCTCCGAAAATAGAATGTCCGCGCCGATCGCCTTCTCGACATTGGACTTGATCTGTGCCATCGCAACGCCCGAGCTTCCCTTGGAATCCGGGATCGGGATGATGGCCGGGAACGATTCATACCGGTATTTGGAAACCGCCTCGCTGCATGCGGCATAAACGGGTTCCGTAAGGAAAATCACCTTGCAGCCTTCCCGCGCCAGGCGGTGAATGAGCTTCGACGCTTTCTCCGCATCCGTTTCATCGAACACGGCAAGCCCTGCGGCTTTCGCCAAAAGCACGCTGTCACGATCGCCGATCATGGCGATTTCAGCCTGTTTATTCGCCATAAAGCACGCGCATCCTTTCTGTGATGATGGATTCGGGCAGGCCGTTGCGCTTTGCCGTCAGAATGAGGCGGATGCAGCGCGCTTCCTGCTCGCGGGCAAGGAGATACCCCACGATGGGCGCAACGGTATCCTGATCAAACCTGCCGCGTTCTGCAAGGCGGATCAGGTAATTATCCCGCGCGCGCTCCACGGCCTGAGGGCCGCTCTGCTGCGCATCTTCCACTGCCTTGCGCAGAACCTCGCCCGCGGGGCCCTGCATAAGTTCCTTGCCCCACTGCTCGGCGGGAAGCCCCGCAGCCTTTAAAAATTCCGTTTCAGGGATGTTGCCGGCGGGAAGCAGCGCCTGCGCGAGCCGTTCCTCTGCCGCGCCCATGTTTGTAAGGCGCAGCAGCACAAGCGCATTTTCAAAATCCGCCCGCGCCTTAAAATATTCCACCGCAAAAGCGCTTTTGCTTGCATACCCCATGCGGAAGTATGCGCCGTCGAGCGCTGTGCTCACGCGAACAGGATCTGCCGTTTCATGAGAAAACGCTTCGTCAAGCCCCCGGAGCGCCTCTGCAAGAGGGGCCGGGAGGCCTTCATAATCCGATTCGCGCACCATGCGCGCGAGTGCAGCGGGCTCAAACGCGCCGCCCTGCATCAAAGCCGGGCCGGCGTCTCCGCCGCCCAGGAGGCGCAACTTGTAAAGCGCCTTCAGGTTATGCACGTCCGCCTGCATCAGAAACAGCTCCGTCAGCGCGGGGTCCGGCGAGACTTCCCGCACCAGCGCATCGGTACGCGCCAGTTCTGCCGCGATGAGCGCTTCAACGTCTGCCGTGCCTTCGGCTGCGGCAGCGCCGCCATAGCCCGCGCCCGTGAGCACCTGCATCGCTTCCTCCGCCGTGCCCGCGATCATGCGTGCCATGCGCTCGCGTCCGATAAGGCCATTCTCGTGGCAGCGGATGCGCGCAACGGCATACAGTGCGTTATCTTGTGCCATGTTTCACCCTACTTTCCGGGCGAATCAGCCGAACAGCCGCTTCGCCACGCCGCCTTCAAGCCGGTCGCGCGCTTCGCGCAGCATCGCCTCAAAGGAGCAGTCCTTTTCATATCCGCCGCCGACAAGCGTAAACCCGCCTGCGATGGATTCGTCCACAGGCCCGAGCGCAAGCGCCGCACGGCCGTTCTGCGCAAGCGTTGCGTTTACCTTTTGCAGCACAGCTTCAATGCCTGCTTCATCCGCCTTTGCAGGGCGGAGCGTTTCCCCGCCATCCGCTTCCTCGGCGGCAATGGAGCTGAGCAGCGCCGCGCGCGCTTCGCCCGTCATAGCGCAAAGTTCTTTCAACGCGGCGGCAAACGCTTCGTCCAGCACCATGCGGCGGGACGCAAGCGCCTGCTTGCGCGCTTCAAGCTGTGCAGCGGTTTCAGCGTGCTCAATGGCCTCAGCATGCGCGGCCTTTGCACGCGACTCGGTTTCCGCAGCGAGCGCCGCGGCTTCCCGCTCTGCGCGCGCGCGGATCTCCTCGGCCTGCGCCGAAGCCGCAGCTTCGATTTTCGCGGCTTCGCCACGCGCATCGTCCAGGATGCGCGCGAGCAGTTTATCCGCGTTGTTGATCCCGTTTGCCATCAGCTGCCTCCCGCATTACGCGAACAGCACGAGGAACACGGAGATGATGAGCGAAAGCAGGGCGTACGTTTCCACCATGAGGGTGAACATCATCGCGTTACCGAAGCCGTCCGGGCGCTTTGCGAGCATGTGGATGCCGCTGACCGCAACCTTCGCCTGATGCAGCGCGGAAAGAAGGCCGCCAAACGCGATGGGCAGGCTTGCCGCAAAGTAGGAAAGGCCCTTTTCAAGCGTAAGCGCAGAGGTGTCGCCGCCAAGCACGCCGGAGAAGATGAGGATCAGAATCGCTACGGCAAAGCCGTAGATGCCCTGAGAACCCGGGAGCAGCTGAAGAACCATGCAGTTACCGAAACGGTCGGGCTGCTCTGCAACGACGCCCGCGGCCGCCTGGCCGGCTTTTCCTACGCCGATGGCGGAACCGATGCCCGCAAGAACCGCGGCGAATGCAACGCCCAACATGGTGAAGATGATGCCCCAATCGTTCGGGGTAAGGGATGCGAAGATGCTCTGAGATTCGGTTGGCATTTGAAAATTCCTCCTGAGTTTAATCGTAAAAGGTTTTTTGTTGCTATGTGCAGGATCCGGCTTCCGGATCACTTGTCACGCAGGATCACATTGCGCGTGTTGAAGCGAAGGGGCTTGAACGCCCTGCCGTCCGCCTCATAAAACTTGCCGAAAAATTCAATGAACTGGAGCCTCGCGCAGTGCGCGTAAGCGCCAAGCGTGTTGATGAACAGGCTGAACACATGGAGCACAAGGAGCACCGCGCCCGCGAGGATACAGCCGAGGATCGCGCCGACGATGCCAAGCCCGCCGAACGCATCATACACCATGCCGCCGATGAGGTTGAACACCATGCCCATAGCGCCTGAAACGAGGCCGAGCGCGAAAATACGCACATAGGACAGGATGTCCGAAAGGTAGCCGGTGATGTTGTACAGCGCGCCGAGGCCGGAACCGATGCGCATGATGGGATTTTTCTTCGAGCGGCCGGAGAACAGCAGCAGCATGCCGCCGCCCAGGGCAGTGAGCACAAGCGCCACCGTTTTAAGCGCCGGTGCTGCAAAGAGCAGGATGAGCCCCGTAAGCAGCAGAATCCACGAAAGCTGATCGAAGATCGCGCTTTGCGGGTCGCCGTCGCGGAAACACATATACATCTTCACAATAATGCCGGTGAACATGTGCACAAGGCCGAGCCCGCAGCTTAAAAGCATCATGGGCATAACATCCACCATCGGGTCGAACAGGAGCGGGAAAATATCCGTGTGGAAGATGTCGTTCCAGTTCATGCCGAAGAATGTGCCGATGAACGGGCCGCAGATAAGCGCGGACAGCCCGCCGTAGGTAATCACGCGGGCAAGCTTCGCCATGCCGCCCTGCGGCTTCATGTACTTCGAGAACAGAAGCCCGCCGATGAACAGCGCAAGGCCGTATCCGGAATCGGAAAGCATCATGCCGAAGAACAGGAAATAGAACGGCGCCATCACAGCCGTTGCATCCACGCCGCGGTAGGATGGATATGCATACATCGTGACGATGGATTCAAACGGCTCCACAAGCTTTTTGTTCTTCATTGCGGAAGGCGGCGCTTCCTCCTCAAGCGGCTCGCGCGTTTCAAAGCTGAACACCTCTGCCGCGCCTGCGACAGCCTTCTGCGCTTTCTCTTCCTCGTCCGCACGCACCCAGCCTTCGAGAATAAATGCCGAGGCGGTTTTTTCAACCGCTGCCGCAGAGCGCGCGCGATCACGTTCAATGGAGGTTGCATCCAAGCCCTCGAGCAGCAGCGTGCGCTGCTTGGCCACGGTCTCAAGCGCGTTCACGGTTTGCGCTTCCGTTTCGCGCAGGGACGCAATTTCGGTTTCCAGCGCACGGATGTTCATTCGCGGCGTGCCCTTCATGGCAGGGAAATTGAATTCCGCAAAGTCCAGTTCCTTCAGTGCGCGCTGCATTGCATCGTATTCGGAAGCGGCAGAGGCCACAAGCACCGCCGTCTCCCGCGCGCCGGGGAACGCTTCCACGGCAAAGCCCGCCGCTTCCACCTGTTCCACCGCACAAAGGGGCAAAAAGCCCACGGCATAGCGGACGCTGCGCGTTGCATGGATATCCTCGATGCGCGCGTCAAGCCGCTCCCAGGGGAGCAGCGTTTCGATCAGCGTTTCTTTTTTTTCAATTTCCGAGCGCGCAGCGGCAAGCGTCTTGTCCAGTTCCTCCGTGCGTTCCATGAGCGCCACCGATTCCGGCATGGACGCAAAAAGCTCCTCCGCGCTCATCTCGGGCTTCGGGCCCATGGGCGGCTTTTCGCCATACCGCTTGAGCAGCTGTGCGGCGCTTTCAAAGCGCTGCACCTGCGAGAGAAGTTGCTCGTCCCCCGTTTTATCGTCGGAAACGTCCGCCTGCGAGATCACCTCGACCGTCCCGGTGCGCTGGAGCGCCTGAAGAATGGCTTCCTCATCCGCTTTGAGCGCAACGAGCGTCAGCCGTTTCATTGGTACGATCATTTTGTTACCTCGCTGAGAATATATGCCGCCGCATCCGGGATGCGCGCCCTTGCCGCCTTGCAGGATGCTTCCGCCGCCGCCGCGCCTTCCTCACGGATGCGCTGCATGCGCGCTTCACCCTCCTGCCGGCCGGCCTCCGCGCGGGACCGCAGCGTTTCCCGGGCGTTCTCCCGGGCAAGCGCCGCCGCTTCCCCTGCCTTCTGCTCTGCTTCTGCCACAACCGTGCGCGCCCTTTCGGTTGCCTCACGCACGATCCTGGCGGCTTCGGCCTCCGTCGCGGCCACCCTTTCGATCATGGATGCCAAACCGCAACACCTCCTCCCAATCAGTCGAATTGATACGCATAAAATGCGTTTATCTTTTCCACATGGCAAAGCTCGCCATACGGTGGATTTTCCGCAAGCGCCGAAAAATCCAATTATCAGTATTATATCCTCACCCTACCAAAAAAGGCAAGGATTTTAGCCTATGTTTCTATGTTATTATTTTGTCGCCTTTGTGAAAAAATTATATTAATCGTTCAAAAAAACGCAGGGCGGAGCAAAAGCTCCGCCCTCTTTTTCGCGTTTATTCCTGCAAGGTTATGCAAAAGCTTATTTCGTGCCGAACAGCCTGTCGCCCGCATCGCCGAGGCCGGGAACGATATACCCATGGTCGTTGAGGTAATCGTCCACATGCGCAACATAAATGTCAACATCCGGGTGTGCCTCCTGTACGGCCTTCACACCCTCCGGCGCAGCGATGAGGCACACGAGTTTCACGCGCTTGCAGCCCGCGCGTTTCACAACGTTGATGCCCTCCACCGCGGATCCGCCCGTCGCCAGCATCGGGTCCACGATGATGATATCCCGCTCACTCACATCCGGCGGCAGTTTGCTGTAATAATCCACGGGATTGAGCGTTGTGGGGTCGCGGTACAGGCCGATGTGGCCCACTTTGGCCGCCGGAATGAGGCACAGCATGCCATCCACCATGCCAAGGCCGGCGCGCAGAATCGGCACGATGCCGAGTTTGCGGCCCGCAAGGGTGTAGGTTTTTGCCATTGCCACCGGCGTTTCCACCATGGTTTCCTCAAGCGGCAAATCGCGCGTTGCCTCATAGGTCAGAAGCATTGCGATTTCCTCCACGAGCTCCCGGAATTCCTTGGAGCCCGTCCTCTTGTCCCTGAGATGGGAAAGCTTGTGCTGCACGAGCGGGTGATCGATCACCGTCAGTTTACTCATAAAAAACTCCTTTCGTATTCACAGCGCAGATGCACGCATGGTTTTACTGAAGACATAAAAAATGAGGCTCACGCCTCATATTTTTCGATTTTGCCAATGCGGCCGATATGGCGGGTTCCCTTGGAAAAATCCGTCGTAAGCCACGTGGATACGATGGCCTTCGCAAGTTCAACGCCAACGATGCGGCCGCCGAGCGCCAGCATGTTGGAATCGTTATGTTCGCGGGTCAGGCGGGCCATGGTTTCATCCGTGCAGAGCGCGCAGCGGATGCCGCGCACCTTGTTCGCGCAGATGGAAACGCCGATGCCCGTGCCGCATACGACGATGCCGCGCGCATATTCGCCATCCGCCACGGCTTCAGCCACGGGGAAAGCCACATCGGGATAATCCACGCTTTTTTCATCCGGGCAGCCGAAATCCTTCACCTCGAAGCCAAGCTTTTCGATGACGGGAATAAGCTCCATTTTAAGGGCGTAACCGCCGTGATCCGATCCGATTGCGATCTTCATTTCATTTCTCCTTCGTTGCGCGGGATTCATTCGGAAAGCACATGGAAGCCGGCTGCGCGCAGCAGGCGGTTCATGTAGGCAAGGCCTTCGCCCTGTTCCGGCAGCGCCTCGGCAAGGATGACATCCACATCGTCCGAATGGGCGCGAAGCTGTGCAAACAGGTTTGCGCAGAGTGTCGCCGGTTCATTCCTGTCGCCTATTATAACATATTGCCGGCCGCTGTAAAGCGCCCGCGTTTGCTCCGTAGCAAAAATAATGCAGCGTTCTCCCCGCTCCGCGCGTACATCATACGCCCGGGCAATGCGGGAAGCAGCCTGCCGCGGCGCGCCTTCGGCCACAAGCACCTCCGCATCCGGCGCATAGTGGCGGTACTTCATGCCGGGGGATGCGGCGGTCTCCCCCGCCTTGAGCGGCGCAAGGATGGATGGTGCAAGCGCCACCGGGCCGGCCACAGCCTCCAGCATCTCCTTTGTAACCGCGCCCGGGCGCAGGATGGTCGGCTTTCCCACCAGCGAAAGCACCGTGGATTCCACGCCAAAGCGGCACGGCCCGCCGTCGATGATGAGGTCGATCTTTCCCTCCATGTCATGCCGCACATGCTCCGCCATCGTTGGGCTTGGTTTGCCGGAGGTGTTGGCGCTCGGCGCGGCCACCGGCACACCTGCCTCGCGGATAAGCGCAAGCGCCGTTTTATTGTCCGGCATACGGACGGCAACGGTCTCAAGCCCGGCGGTAACCTCGTCCGGCACAGCGGAGGATCGGTTGAAAATGAGCGTAAGCGGCCCGGGCCAAAATGCATCCATCAATGTGCGCGCAGCATCCGGGATGCGCGTCCAAAGCTGCTTCACATCGTTCTTTTTTGCCACATGCAGGATGAGCGGGTTGTCGCCCGGCCTGCCCTTGGCTTCAAAAATGCGGCGGACGGCATCGCCGTCCAGCCCATTCGCACCGAGGCCGTAAACGGTCTCCGTCGGGAACGCAACAAGGCCGCCCGCGCGCAGGATGCTCCCGCCAAGGCGCGTGCCGTTTTCCTTTTGCGTTACCGCGTTTGCAAATTGCGTTTGCATGGGTTTCCTTCTTTCTGGTGCTCCGCCTGCTGAAAAATCCGCAATGGGCAATTGCCCATCGTCAATGCTCCGCCGTTTCCCCGGACAGCTGCGCCGTGCGCTCGGCAAGGATCAGCGCGTCGATCAGCTCATCCATGTCGCCATCCATGAAAGCCTCAAGCTTATACAGCGTAAGGCCGATGCGGTGGTCGGTCACACGGTTCTGCGGAAAATTGTAGGTGCGGATACGCTCGCTGCGGTCGCCGGAGCCAACCTGGCTCTTGCGGTTCGTGGCTTCGGCCTCCGCCGCCTGACTCTGGTAAAGCTCCAGCAGGCGGCTTTTCAACACGCGCATCGCCTTGTCCTTGTTCTTGTGTTGGCTGCGCTCATCCTGGCATTGCACCACAAGTCCGGTCGGCAGGTGGGTGATGCGGATGGCGCTTTCCGTTTTGTTCACGTGCTGGCCACCTGCGCCGCCGCTGCGGTAGGTGTCAATCTGAAGGTCGTTCGGGTTGATCTCCACCTCCACATCGTCCGCTTCCGGGAGAACGGCAACCGTTGCGGCGCTTGTGTGGATGCGCCCCTGCGATTCCGTCTCCGGCACGCGCTGCACGCGGTGTACGCCGCTTTCAAACTTCATGCGCGAATAAGCTCCGCGCCCGGAGAGCGAAAGCACGACTTCCTTCACGCCACCCATCTCCGTCATGTTCTCATTCAGAAATTCGGCTTTAAAGCCGTGGCGTTCCGCGTAGCGCTGGTACATCCGAAGAAGGTCAGCGCCGAAAAGCGCCGCCTCATCCCCGCCCGTGCCCGCACGGATTTCGATGATGACGCTGCGTTCGTCGTTCGGGTCGCGCGGGAGCAGCATGAACTTCAGCTCCTCCACAAGCTTTGTTTCCGCTTCCTCAAGCGCCGTAAGCTCCGCATGGATCAGCTCGCGCATCTCTGCGTCGTGCTGCTCGGAAAGCATGGCACGGCAATCCGCAAGCTCCTGCACGGTGGCAGTATAGCGGTCATATGCTGCAACGATCTCCGAAAGCTGCGCATGTTCCCGCGCGAGCTCCCGGTATCGTTTTTGATCGTTCATTGTCTCCGGCTGTGCAAGCAGCGCGGAAAGCTCCTCATATCGGTTTTTCAGGCTTTTGAGCTTATTGAGCATCGGATTCGCTCCATTCAATCAGATTTGCCGCATCCGTACCCACGGCATCTGCAACGTGCGCATAGCACGCTTCTATTTCTTCCCGCGCGTCCGCATCAAGCGGCACGGCCGCCTTTGACAACGCCACATCCGCATAGCACGGCACCGCCTGGTGCAGCGTCCTGCCATCCGCAAGCTTCTGCCGGAGGCAAAGCACGGGCAAGTATTCCACCGCCGTGCAGGAAACCGCGCCGTCCGCGCCGCGCAGCAGGCGAAGGCGCGCAAACATGCCGTATTCCGTATCCGGCTTGGACATATTGGAAACGAAGTTCCCCAGTGAATAGAGAACCGGCGCGCGCATGAGCTCCCCGCTACGCTCCGCCTCAATCCATTCAACCGGCTGCACGACATGCGGGTGCGAACCCACGACCGCATCCGCCCCCGCAGACACGAGCCTGCGCGCCGTTTTTTTCTGGCGGCTGTTCGCTTCCGCTTCAAATTCCACACCCCAGTGCACAAACGCTATTATAAACTCCGCGCCCGCTTCCCTGCAAGATGCGATCTCGCGCGCAAGCTGTTCCTCTTCGGAAAGGCGGGAAACGGCGAAGCCCCGGCTTTCTGAAGGGATCAGCGCATCGTTGCGGTTGACGCTCTCCGTCGCCGAAACAACGCCGATGCGGATGCCGTTCACCGCAAGGATGCGCGGAGTGAAACGATCCTCTTCGGAGCGATACGCCCCGCTTTGCAAAAGCCCCGCCGCGCGCAGCGTCTCCGCTGTGCGCAGGAGCCCGTCATAACCGCGATCCAGGCAGTGGTTGTTCGCGGTGGAAACAAGGTCAACACCCGCTGCCGCAAGCGCTTGTGCGAGCGTATCCGGCGCGTTAAAGGTCTGGTATGGCTGTTTCGGCGTCGGGTCGGCCTCCGTAGGCGGCGGCGCGGTTGGCCGCGGCTCGGAATAGCCCGCCTCCGCCCCGGCCATTGCCCCTTCAAAATTGACGCATACCGCACCAGTTTCCGCAAACAGCGCCTCCATCGGCGCAAAGCTGCCGGAAAAATCATACGTTCCATCCGCCTGCTTCGCGTTTTGCACCTGCGTCTGCATGATGAGGATGTCGCCCAGAAAGCCAATCGTCGCCGTCTGCGGCGTGGGCGCAGGCATGGGGGAAGGCGAAGGTTCCGGCGCAGGCGTTTCCGCAGGCATCCGGGTCCTTTCCGGAGGCAGCAAAGGTACGGAAGCCGCCGGCGCAGGCGTGATCGTGAGGGGCGCGAGTGTTTCCTCAGTACATCCGCACAGCAGCAGGCAGGCGAGCAGCGCACCGGGCGCAAGCAGGCGCCTCAGCATACGGCCACCACCCGTTCCACGCCGCAGAGATCGCGCAGCACATAAGCGTTTTCCCCGAACAGGGCGCACACTGCAGCCGCCTGGCCAAAACCGACCTCCAGCAGCAACGCTCCCCTCTGGTTGAGGTGCGCCGCATACTCCGTGCGGATGCGGCGGTAAAAATCGAGGCCATCCTCTCCGCCATAGAGCGCGAGAGCAGGCTCAAAGCGCACTTCCCGCTGAAGCGCCGCCATGTCCGCATCGGAAAGATACGGGGGGTTGCAGGCGATAAGATCAAAGCTCCCCGTTATATTGGAAAACAGGTCCGTTTCCATCACGCGGGCGCAAACGCCGTTTTTCTCCGCATTTTCCCGCGCAAGGGCAAGCGCATCCACGCTGATGTCCGCAAGCGTAACCGCCGCGCCGGAAAGCGCCGCAAGGCTGATGCCGATGCAGCCCGTGCCGCAGCAAAGATCCAGCACCGTGCGATATCCGCGCTCCTTTATGAGGCCGAGCGCAGCCTCCACAAGCGTTTCCGTATCCTGCCGGGGAATGAGCGCCCGCGCATCCACGCGAAACGGCAAACCCATCAGCTCCCATTCGCCCAGAATATATTGCAGCGGTTCGCCCGCAAGCCGCCGCGCAAGCATTTCTTCGAGCATTTTTTCATATTCCCCGGGAAATATGTCGCTTTGGCGCGAAAGCAGGCGCGCCATATCCCATCCAAGCGCATGGCAGAAAAAAAGCCGCGCTTCCCGTGCGGCTTCTTCCCCGGCAACGGGCGCGAGCGCGGCTTGTGCCGCGCGCAGCGCCTCGCGTATGGTTTTGCATGTTTGTTCAGTCACTCGCCTTTGCATCCTCCATCTGTCCGGCGGCCGTTTCCACGGCGGCCGTCTTCTCGCCTTCTTTCGTTTCCGCCGCAGCCTGCTTTGCGGCGAAGCCCTCCGGGTCCATCGCAAGTTCAAACGCGGTGATCGCCACCTCAAGCATATCCGGCGTGGGTTCCTTGGTGGTGATGTATTGCAGCCCCATGCCCGGCGCGCGGATGATGCGCGTAAGCAGGTTGTCGTGCTTCGCGGCAAAACGCAGCACTTCATACGAAATTCCGGCCACAAGCGGCAGGAAGATGATGCGGGATGCAAGGCGCACGAGGAAGTTTGCGTTCCAGCCAACGGCCGCAAAGAACAGGATGGAAACCGCCATCACAAGGAACAGGTAATTCGTGCCGCAGCGCGGATGCAGGCGGCTGTGTTTTATGGCGTTTTCAGGGGTAAGCGGCTCTTCCGCCTCGTAGCAGGCGATGGTCTTGTGCTCCGCTCCATGGTACATGAATACGCGCCGCACATCTTTCACCCGCGAACAGAGCACGATATACCCCAGAAAAATGAGGAGGCGCACAAGGCCCTCCGTCAGGCTCTTCCAAACGGAGGCGACCTCGCTTCCGCCGAGGATCAGCGAGCCGAGAAGCGTGGGCAGCACAAAGAACAGGCCCACTGCAAGGCACACCGCGATGACCACCGCAAAGCCGATAATCACGCTTTCAACCGATTTGCCAAGCTTTGCAGCCAGCCATTTTTCAAATTTTGACGGTTCCTCGTCGATCTCCTCGCCGGCGAGCTTTGCCGATTCGGTCAGCGTGCCCATGCCGATGGAGAGCGATTCCACAAACGCAACCACGCCGCGCACAACCGGCAGCCCATAGAACGTGCCCTTCTGCGCGCGCGATTTTTCCGGCTTATACTGTGTGGCGATGGTGCCGTCCGGCTTGCGTACCGCCATGGCAATGCCCGTTGGGGACTTCATCATCACGCCTTCCATCACGGCCTGTCCGCCGACCGTGCAAACCTTACCCATTCCTTGCCGTATCCTCCCAACGCCCATGCGGGCGCGTCTTTCTTGCATTTTCTTCATTATAGCACGGACGCGCGCGCGCCGTCAGCCGCACAATGTGAAAAAAGATTGAAAAAGCGAAAAACAGGCAACACTACCGGGTGAAGGGACCGTCCCGCCGCCGCAGGCGTCCGGGCGCTCTTGCGATAGAATGATGGAGGTGTTGTAACATGCAAAAATTCCGACAGGCTTTCACAGCGTTTAAGGGAAAGGCAGCGGCCTTTTTCCGGGCCAGGGGATATTATATCGCGCTTACCGCATGCATTTTGGTGCTGTGTGTGGCGGCAGTGGTGGCTTTTTCCGCCCCACAGGGCGGGGAGGATACGCCGAACCCGACGGATGCGCCCGTGGCGTATTCCAACGATGAACGGCTCAATGAAGCGGCGCGTACGCCCGTCCTTCCCCTCCCCACGCCTTCGCCTTCCCCTTCGCCCACGCCCTCGCCTATTCCCGATTTCACCCAGGCGCCAAGGCCCACAAAGGCCCCTGCGCGCACAAAGGCTTCCCCGCCCGTTTCAGGCGAGATCATTTGGGGGTTTGCAGTGGATTCGCTGCTGTATTCCCGCACGCTGAACCAATGGATGACGCACGCCGGCGTTGACGTTGCCTCTCCGAAAGGCACGGAGGTCCACGCCGTGTTTGCCGGCACCGTTGAGGCCGTTTATGAAGATGATGCGCTCGGCGTTACCATAGAGGTGAAAAGCAAGGACGGCATGCTGGCGGTTTATGCCAACCTTGCAAAAGAGCCGCCCGTGCGCGAGGGGGCACGCCTGAACGCGGGTGATCCCATCGGTACAATCGGCGATACGGCCATTTCGGAATGCGGCGACAAAAGTCACCTGCATTTTGAGCTCTACTTGGATGGGAAGGCCGTTGACCCTGCGGAATATGTTTTGTTTGAAAAGGCGGAATAACGATCCAAAATGCCGGGATTACCCATTGCTTTTGGTTTTATCCCGGTCAAAATACTTATCGAGCTCCTTTTTCATATCCTCCGGAATGGTGGTATCCAAGGGCAGGACGATGGCGTTCGCCACGCGTGCAATGTAGCGCACCGCAAATTCCGCATCGCGATACAGCTGCTCCGCTCCCAACGGGAAAAGCACATCGCTATGCACATGATAATCCGCGCTGTCTGCATAGCGGCTGATGGCGATCGCAGGGACTCCGTGGTCAGCAAACACAGCGGAATCGCTGGATTGCACGCGCACCCGCACCACCGAGGAGCGCCCGACCTCGCGGCAGAACTGCTCCGTGAAATGCTTGAGCGCTTCCCCACCGGTAACGGAAATATGGTTTTCCCCAAGCGTTGTGCCGCACATGTCAAAGTTGAAACAAAGACGGATCTGCGGCAGCAACGCTTTGTTGCGCTTGATGTAGGCCTGACTTCCAAACAGGCCGCCCTCCTCCGCGCCGCACCAAATGAAGCGCAGCGTGCGCTTGGGCGGATTTTTGAGGAAATGGCAGTAAATATGCATCAGCGCAGCCGCCCCGGACGCGTTGTCGTGCGCGCCTTTGCCAACGGGTACACTGTCGTAATGCGCAGTCAGCGCGATGGACTCCTCCGGGTATTCCGTGCCCGGGATCACGGCGAGCACATTGCGCGATGTGGCTTCAAACTCGTTCTGCACAAGCGTAAGATGTACGCGATCCACACCGTCGCGCACCATCTCCGTGGCGTCTTTGGCGGAAATCATAAAGCCCGGGATGCGGCCAAACTGCAGCTTTTCATCGCTCAAGTTCCTGCGGTAGGCATCCGCGGTTTTAAGCGTATCATAATGCAGGCCGCGCATCACGATGAACGCCGCTGCGTGCTTTTCACACAGCAGGCGGTAAGCATCAAACGAAATGGAGTTCACCATCACCGCGGTATCGGAAAGGTCTCCCATGCCGACGTAATCCTCCGCTGCGCCGCGCTCGGCATAATAGAATTTCAGCGTTTTTCCGCCTTCGGGCAGCACGCCGGAGCGGCCATACCCGATCGCTTCAACTTCCCGCGCGTATGGAGAAACGATGCGCATCCGTTCCTGCGTTACCGTGCAGGCGGGGATTGGGAACTCCATCCATTCCCCGCTTCCCCCAACCGCCTCTATTTCAGCCAGAAGCAGCTGCGCAGCTTTTTTCTCATCCTCCGTGCCAGCAACACGGCAAAAGCTCAGCTTCTCCAGCACCGAATACGCATATGCATGATTGTCCATATCTATTTCCTCCTTGCAGTTTTCGCCGGACCTTTTTATTTTAACGCCCATGCCCTATGATAGCAAGCAACCCGCTGAGGCAACTCTGCGGCAGCATGGATGCATCCATGTTCAGCGTGTCGAAAAAGTGGCGGCAGCCACTTTTTCGAGTATTTCACGGCTTTTGCTTCTCGCTCCGCTCCCGGGCAGCAAAAGCCGCAAGGTACGAAAGCCTGAGGGCTTTCATCCGTTTCGGCGTACCTGCCGCCGAAGCCGGATGGAACGTCAAGGGCTGCGGCCC